>Ga0209728_1000068_pt1 | contig 95056 bp, 123 predicted proteins | sample RifGroD1_FD_183997 | JGI IMG/M metagenome (GOLD analysis project Ga0209728, IMG submission 183997) | Groundwater microbial communities from Rifle, Colorado, USA - Groundwater D1 (SPAdes) (version 2) | ecosystem: Environmental > Aquatic > Deep subsurface > Groundwater | place: Rifle, Colorado... | reverse complement strand
GACCATGTCGGGGATCGGCACGGCGACGCCAGCTGCGGTGTCCAAGAAGTCCTCGATCTCTGAGACCCGTAGCTCGTCCTCCAGGCCGAGGCAGCGCAGGTATTTCCGGGTCAGGGGCAGCACCGGGGAGCCGCCGGCGGCGATGCCGGCATACATGGCGGCCGTGATGTAGGCCGGGTAAAGCTTGGCCGTGCCGTTCGGGTCGTAGTGGTAGCTTCCCAGGCCCACGTGCATAGTGCGGTCGGAGTTGAGTGCCTTAGCTGCGGCCTTGAGTGCCGCGACCGAGGCCGCCCGGTTCACCTCGCTGTTCCAGGACTGCAGCGCGCCTCCCACGAACTGGCGCCGCTCGGATTTCCCGTTGGGGCCGCTCATATAGTCGCAGTGGGTGTCGCCCATGGCGTGCAGGGATGTGTCGGAGGTCACCGGGAGGACCAGCTGAATGTCTACGGTTTTGAGCAGGTCGAACGCCGTCTGCCAGGTGTTGTTGGTAGTGACGCCGTTGCTGCCGCCAGCAAGGTAGGCCCAATCCGCATTGGCGGGGGCCGCGCCGGCGTCGGCTATGCGCTCGGCCATCACGTAGCCGGAGAACTTGGTGATGCGATCGACCATCGCCTGCAGGTCGCTCTTGGCTGTGTAGACTCCCGTCTTAATGTCGACGGCAGCAGCACTGTCCATCTGCATGGTGGAGTCGCCCGGGGAAGGAGTCAGCACGACGGCGGTGTACTTGCCAGTGGAGTTGATGGCGTCGACCAGGGCCTGAATGGTGGTGTAGACGTTGAGGTCCAGCGCTAGGTTGTCGGCCGGGACTGCCGTGCATGCCGTGCTCAGCAGATGGGTGGCGGCAGCTATGTTGATAGTCATGACCGCCGCGACCGCCGCGCCGGTGTACTGGATGCTGAAGGAGGACTTGGTCAGGTTATCGAATGCCTCGGTCTGGTCCTGGTACACGATGGTTAACTTTTTACCTGTGGTACCAGCCTCCACCTTGGTTTTGACCTGGTTGGCGGGCAGGCCGAACATGTGGCTGGTGAGTTTCAGCGCCGCGCTCAGCGTGATGCTCGACGCCACTGCTGGGTTGGTGGGGACCAGGTAGACCTCGCTCGCTCCCGGGATCTCGCTGCCGGGGGAGGGGTCGAAGGCCAGCTGTGCGGCCAGGCGGACCTCCTCGCAGCTCGGGTGCAGCAGGGCTTGGGCCAGCGACGGGTTGTTGATCTTGGTTGCCTTCCCCGGAGGGATCAGGCCGATCATGTCGCCCATGATAACCAGTTTGTTGGCGCCACCGAGCGGGCTGCGCGCCAGGGCCGACGAGTCGATTCTCGATGCGGCCTGCGGGATCGAATAGTATTTACCGTTCCACAATGTTCCTTTTCCCATCGGTTACTCCCCCTCGTTGTTTTTGGTGGCCGACCAGGACTCCCAGGACGTGCCGATCGGCTTGTTGCGGAACAGGTCGTAAAGCGTTGCCCATTCGCCCTTTGACTTTCTCCCAGTTTCGCCGGCGCTATTCATCTGTGACAGGAAGGCGCGTTTCATCTCGGCCTGGGAGTTCTTTATTCCCGAGACGAATTCCGCCGCCGTGATTGGGAATTCGCCAGGGGCCTCTGTGGCTGCGGCATTTTTGGGCATTTCCGTTCTCCTCATTTAAAGTGCCAGGTTGGTACCTGTTGTGTAGTCGTATACTGGTACCCGGACCTTCCAGGTGTTCTCAGTGACGCCGGTGATTTTGATGGCGCGGTTGAATACCTCCATCGGGAGTTGCTGCTGGTCGGGCCTAAGGTCGGCCATGGCGATGTCGATTTCGTTCATGCCCTTTTGGGCCAGCTCCAGCATGCCCAGGCAGATGAAATACTGGCAGCAGCGCGAGAGCCAGATCGTCTCGTCCTTGGTGGCGGCGATGATGTTGATTAGCCAATGGCTCTTGCCGTAGTATCCCTTAACGATGTCGTGGGCAATCAAGTTGTCGTCACCGTCTAACACCGGGATGCTCTCCCCTGTCGAGTCGCCCATGTAGCGGTCCGAGTTGTCCTCTCCGAGGTTCACGGTGATCTGAGGGAACATCATGTCGGCCCGCGGGAAACTCCCCACGATATAGACTTGGCCTTCTTCGTGATCTCGCAGGTCGGCGTTGTAGCGCTTGCGCGTGATGTAGTGTGCCACTTGGGCCAGGTCCGCCTCGTCGAAGTCATCGAAGATGTCGAGCAGCGGGCTTGGGTCCGCTTTCAGACCGTTGAATCCGGCCAAGAACATCTTGATCAGAATCTTGTCTATGTTGGGAAAGCCCATCAGTTCGCCTCCATGCTGACGCTGGCCTGGAGCAGGTCGGCGACGGCTGCGTCGTGGACCATCGCCTCTACGGCGGGCCGACAGAAATTGCTCACTGCGGCTGCTATGTGGTGCGCCTCGTATCCCGGGTGGATCCAGGAGCCGGGATCGGAGTTGCTGCTCACCATCCGGAAAGTCAGATACTTGCTCTGGCTCGCTTTTGCGTATTGCTTCTCGATCCGGACCATTCCCTCGTGGATGGGCGCCTTGTGCTTGTAGCCGGTGGTGGGGTTGCTCTGGATGCCGAGAGGACTCTTGAGACGGCCTCCCCAGGCCAGCTTGTTACCCTTCTGCACGGTCGCCTTCAGTTCCCGAGCCTTCTGGTAGATGCTCGCGGGCATGGCCCTGAAGTTTGAGTCTTTAGTCCCACCTGGTGCCGCGTGCCGGAATGGGACGATGTTGTACCGGATACCCTTTTTGCTGACCCGTGACTTGGGGCCGTTGAGCAGTGCGGGCTTCATGTCGAACGGACCGCAGCCGGTTTCCAACTGGTTGGCTATCTGCTTGATGGCCATGACCCGCTGGGTCAGGTTGTCGCCGTTTTTGAGCTGGCTGCTCAGCACGATGTTGTCGGCGTAGAGGCGGCGCAGTCCGATGTTCGCGGTGATCTCCTTGGCTCCGGGCACGGAGACACTCCCCATCACCACCTGCTGCCAAGTGGCCTGCACGTGTTGCGCTGCCTGGTTCACGGCTGCCTGCAGGTTCAACATGTCGCTCATCGCCGCTCCATGAGATGCTTTTTGCGCAACATTACCTTGGAACCAATATCCTCGCCTGCACTGACCCTAGTGACTGGCGGCACAAACACCAGCCATTCGATGTAGGCGTGATATTTCACCACGTAGCGGGTGAACATACGGGGAGTCTTACCGTCCTGGGACTTCCCTGTCCATTGCCAGACGATCTTCTTCCCCTCGAACCTAAAGTCTCGGTCCTGCTTGTAAAACACCTTGTTCTCGTCGTAACAGAGGATGCTCTTGACCGCCTCGTAATACAGGGTGTCGTAGTCCTGGGAGGATCTGACGAGCGGGTCCCCCTGTCCGTGCGGCAGCGACCAGGTGAAGATAATCTTGTCGCCCTCGCTCACCGTGTCTTCGGAAAGCGGAGAGAACATGCAGTCCCCAGGCTCAAACACCCCGGTCTCCATGAGTTCACGGCGCTGCGTTATATCGGTCACTAGGCCGGTTATAGTGCGCTCCTCAAGGAACAGCCAGCCGCCGACCTCGTGTTCCTTGCAGTTGGGGTCCGGCTGGCCGTCGGCGCCGTGACAAAAACAGCGGATGCCGATCATGTGCCGGACCTGCTCGCCTTCCTCCTCTACAAACTGGTCTACTGCGGATACGGGTATCGACATATCAGACCACCACCATGGAGATTCCGCGGTACAGCTTCTTGAATTCGGGCGCCTTCTTGTCCAGCCAATCCTTATACTCCTGGACGGCAGTATCGTAGACGCCTTTGGCGTTGTAGCTGCGGCTGACGCTCACCCCGTCTTTGCTGGTGCTCTCGGAGTTCACGCCGGCACGGTACGCCTGCTCGGCGGTGGTCAAAATGGAGACGGCCGCGGTATACCCGACCATCTTGATGATCTCGGCCGGGACCTTCTCGTCGAGACCAATCACGGCGGTGTAGCGCCAGAAGTCGGCGATGAATTCGCGCACTCCCCAGAAGTTGATGCCCATGAAGAACGTCCAGTACATGGCGTAGGCGCTGCTGTATGGCAGCACGTCGACGATGCCTGCCTTGCGGTTCACAGATACGGCTCCGTCCTTAAGCTGTAGGGCCTTGGTATTACCGATGTAGCCGGTAAGGTTGCCCACTTTACCGACCTGGTGGTAAGGCATGTCGAGGTGCCAGCCGAGCCCGCGGGTGTTGAAGTCCTTCTCGTAGAAGGCTCGCGGGGCGGCTTTCTGGTCGTAGTATTCGCCCATCGCCGGGTTTGAATAAAACGGCTCCGTTGCCACTCTGGTTGGCTCCAGCATGATCTTGAGCAGGCTCTCGACCTCCTGCGTTGCCTTCTCGATCTCGGACGACAGAAACTCGTTGGTCATCTCCTCGGAGTCGAGAAGGATCCCTTCGGCGGCGTCCGCTGCAGGCAGAGAGTAATAGTCAATCGCTACCTCGATGTAGGCGCCTTTAGCATCGAGGAGGATCGCATCGTCGCTGTCCTCGTCGATAGGGATGGCTACTCCGCCTCCCCAGGTCAAGGTCCCGTCGCTGGCGTCCCATGCGAGCGCATGCACGCCTTTTTTGGTTCCCTTGGCCACATTGGTAATGGTGACACCGGTGACTGCAGACGGTTGCCGCTTCGGAGCGAGCTTGGCGCCGGCCACGAGGTGGAGCCCCTGGCAGTAGGTCTTTCGCATCTCCTCTGCAGTAACGATGGCCGCCTTGAATGCCGCTGCTGCGGTGACGTCCCCCTGGGTGGCGGTCACCTGGTAGTCGCCTCGGTTGATGTGGGATGTCCCATCAGCGTCGACGATGGCCGTCAGGTCAAACTCGACCACGGTGCCTTTGGGCATGTCCCCTTGGAGCGTGACGACCTGGGTGGCGATCACCACGCCTTTCTTCTCGATGGCTACGACCACCTGCTCCGCTGCCAGCTCGGTGGCGGGGACCGGGATTATCCTGGCCTTCACCACCGAGCGGGTCGCTTCGTACCGGGAATACTCACCTTTTCGAAGGTGTATGCTGATTCCGGTAAGCATCGGGTTATCTCGTCTGGATGCAGTAGGTGACGGTGTTTTCGGTGGCCGAACTGATAGGAGCAAACCCGAGGTTCTTCACCCCCTTGCCGACGGTGAATTTGTCGGTGGAGATTCGGGCTGTGCCGCTGTCGCTCCACTTGGTGAGCGCGGACGGTTTGAAGATGCCTGTGGTGGCCGTGCCTGCTGTGGTGGCAGTGAACCAGAACTTGTATGCGCTAGCGTTGTTCACCGGGACATTAAGCACGGTTTTGGTCCCGAGCGCAGCGCTGGTGCAGGTGTTCGGGGCAAAGTCGGTGCTGTACTGGCCTGACGGATTCGACGGGTATTCCCCGCCGTCCTTCCAGGCGAACGCCGGGATGGTCAGAGCCAGCAGGATGGCGACGGTGAGCAGGATGGCGACGGCTTTCGATGTTGCGGAAATGTTTTTCATGGTGCGTTTTCCTCCGGGTTTATTGTTGATGCCTGGCCTCTCGGCTGGCTGTTACGCGGGGGTGGTCAGGTCTTCTTTTCTGATGTCGGCTGCGGAGAGGACGCTCGGACGTTCTTCGCCTACGATCAGCGCGTCGACTGCCTCGACGGTTTCGGCGACCTTGATGTCCGCGATAACGTCCGTGTGCTTGCGCTTGGTGACCACTTCGTCCTTCTTTTCATTGCCCTCGCCAGCTTCGCCAGTGCCCTTGCCGGGGTCCATGCCTTCGTTGTCCTTCTGGTCGTCCTGGGCGGGCTTTTTGTCGTCCTGGTCGTCCTGGGGCTTGGCGGGAGGCTTTAGCTCTATGGTGGTTTCTTTCCAAAAGTCGGGCTTGCCAACCTTGAGGAATACCTCGGCCTCGTCGTTGTTCACCTTGGCGACGCCGACGTTCCCCTTGTCCTCGAATACGACCAGGCGTTGCTCGCCCTTGCACTTGAATCTGATCTTGCCCTTGTGCCTGCTGATGATCTCGATGGTCCGTGACATTGATACCTCCTGGGGAGATTTAAGAATGGGGAGAGGCGGGTTTTCCGCCTCTCCCTCGTGCAATGCTGTGGAGTACTTCCTATGCGGAGTATGTGCCGCAGTTCTTGTAGATCTTCACCCTCTGGCCGGCCTTGATAACGGCTACCATGTAGAGCAGGAGCAGGAAGGGGAAGGTGGTGCCGGCCTGGGGGAGCGGCATCTTGATGAGCGGGGTCATCTGCGCGATGCAGATGTCCTTCGCATCGGGCTTGATCACCAGGGCAAGGCCGTCGGCTGCTTTACCGTAGGCGTCTACGGTGTGCCATTCGCCCTTGTCGATGTAGGTCAGATTGCCGGCACTCGGTTGTGCGACCTTGTCGATCCACTTCGCGTCGCTACCGTCGGCGAGCTGGCCGCGGTAGATGCGGTAGCCGGTTGCGCCTGCGGTTCGGGTAATGACAGTGGTTACCTTGGTGGTGGCATCGTCCACCAGAACCCCTTCGGTTATCACCGGCATCGACTCGCCTGTGTCGTTGAAGGCTGCTACGCTGTAGTAATATGTGCCGGGCACGTGCTGACCGGCTGCATCGTCAGCGGCGAGCGGTTGGGTAGTGACCGCCGGGGTACCGGGGGTGTTAGCCGGGGCGCCGTCGAACAGCGGCTGGCCGGTTTCGACCTCCTGGAGCAGGATGCTGTGGTCGAACTGGAAGGTGCCGAACTCGGAGTCGTACTTGTCGATTGCCGTGCCGGGGGTGAACTTGTTCCCGGTCTGCATGTCCTTGTTGAAGCGGACGATGTCGCGGGATCCGAACTGCTTGTTGAGCCCCTTCTTGACGTGAGGGGACATGAGGATCTGGTACCCGTCCACGGAGGCCTGCTTGCCGGAGGTGATGAAGTCCTCGGCCGCGTCGTCGAGTTCGTCGAAGGTGAGCGCGGCGCCCTGCATGTCGATCACGTTCTGAGGGAAGTGCTCGGTGAGCTGGGCCAGGAGACCGTCGGCGTTAACGTCGTTGCCGCTCTCGTCGAGGATGCTCTCCTTGGAGAAGATCAGCTCGCGCTCGACCTTCTCGAGCAGTTCCAGGGTACGGTCGCGGTTCTCGCGGACCGTCGGGTCTTCAAATGCGCCGCCGTTCTGGCCGGTGATCAGCATCTGGTGGGTCACGCCGCCCTGGGTACCCAGGAACTTGTTGTAGATGCCTTCGCGCTTGAAGTTCGAGGTTCCGCCCTTCGGTGCTCCGCCCTGGGCAAAGCCGGCGCCGCCTCTGCGACTGGATCCAAAACCCTTGTGGACGTTGTACTCGTAGTACGGGGTTGCGCTCGGTACTTTCGGCAGCAGGTTGTACAGCTTGAAGTGTCTCTCGGTGATGAGGACTTCGGTCATCACACCGTCGAGGTTTTCCAGCATGAGCGGGCCGTTGCCGTTTGCCATGGCGACGCCGCTGTTGGTCTGGAGGGCTTTCCGCAGGTCGTCGACTATCTGGTCGCCGGTCTGGTTATAGCCTCCTGCCTTGAGCATCTGGTCGTAACTCTGAACGTGTAGCATGTGGGTGTTCCTCCTGTTGATGTGCGGTTGCTGTAGCAGACCGGGGGTTGTGGGTTATGCGCCGATGAGTTCCCTGACCTCGGCGGGAAGCCGGTCGACGCTCTTGTAGGTGCCGAAGTCGGTCAGGTACCTGGCGTGGGTCTTCCCTTCCTGGACAGCCTTCTGCAGGGATTCCATGACCTCGGAGATCGATTTCTTCAGTTCGCCTCCGTCATTCTCGGCTGCGGATCCCTGGCCGAGCCTGGCTGCGTTGGGAGCCAGCGGGGTGGCTGCAATTTCGCTGACCGACTTGGCGATCCGCTCCATGCCTTCGTCCTTGCTCTTGGAGAGGTCCCCGATGACGCCGGCCAGCTTGATGTTGAGGTTGAGGAGGGAGCCCACGGCCTTTTTGAGCACTTCCATCTCGCCCAGCATGGCGTTGGTCCCGGTTTCCACCGATTTCTGCAGGTCGGCGTATGCCTCGCTCGCCTCGACGAGCAGCTCGTCCTCGATCTGCTGGCGTGCCTGGGATTTCCGCAGTGTTTCGGCTTCCTCCTCCGCCTCTTTCGATTTGCGAAGCTCCTCTGCTTCCTCTGCCTCCTGGGCTTTGCGAAGCTCCTCCGCTTCTTCGGTCCCTTCCGCAGGCGTCTCCGATTTCCGCAGCACGACATCGAACCCTGCGCCGAGTTCTTCCTGCAGCGCTTTGGTCAGCTGCTCCAGCTCGTCTCCGGGGTTGCTGGATTTCGAGAGTGCTTCCAGCTCCTCCATTGCTTTTTTGAACATGCCTTCTCCTCCTTCTGTAGTTGGTCTAGCTGATGATGCCTGCGGCCTTCAGCGCAGCGCTGATGTCCGGCCTACCTCCGGCCATGTCTATGGCCTTTCGTAAAAACGTGATCGCTTCCTGGTGGCTTGCGCCTCGGCACTTCTTGAGGTGCTCGACCGTTCCGGGGATGCCTCCCTTGAAGGCCATCGTGTCGGGGTCGAAGCATCCGCAGGGGGTGGCAATCTGCTCGGCGCCATAGAGGACCTGGGTGAATCCCCTGTCGAGGTTTTCGCGCATGGTCGGCGCGTTGCCGTTCGCCATCGGGATCCCGGTGTCGGTCCCCAGGGCCTTCTGTAGCTCCGCCTCGGCCGGGTGGTCGTGACTGCCGCACTGGTGCCCTGGGGTATGCAGCGGGTGGCCGGGGTGGCAGCGACCGCAGCACATGCTCTTGCGGAAGCACTCGACGGTGGCGCTCATGTTGACCGGCTTGTGCGTTACAGCCAGGTGTGTCACCAGCGACTTGACGATCTTGTTGCCGTGGCGCTTTATCACTCCGCCTTCCACGGAGTAACTGAGTGCCCGCGGGGCTCCGGCTTTCTGCAGTGCAGTGCCGAGTTCCCACATCTCGTCTGCCAGGCGGGTCTGCTCGCTCCTGGTGTTCCCGCTCGACTGGAGCAGCTCGCCTTCGACGTAGAGCCCCTTGTCTCGGATCTCCGCCTTGGTCGGGTATCCGATGATGAACGGCATCTTGCCGCCGCTGGATCCGCAGCTTGGGCATTTCCGAAACGGGGAGACGTGGCCGCATTGGAGGCACTTCGCCTGGTGGTCGTAGTTGAGGAAGCCGGTCGCCATCAGCGGGGCAAAGTCGATGCCGTTCTTCAGCACCACCTCGCCGTCCTGGTCCATGTCCTCGGTGGAGGCATATCCGCGGATGATCCGACGGTTGCCGTCGCCGCTTTTCCTTAGTTCGACCTCGATCGGGAGTTCGAATAGGATGTCGCGCTGTTCTTCTGGCTCGTGCTGTTCCATGCGGGATCCTTAGAACGCAAAAAGGCGACCCCGGATGTACCGGTGGTCGCCTATAGCTGGACGGGTCATTTGCCTTACGGCTACTCCCCGCTGTTCCCTGCCAAGCGTGATTCTTTGATGATGAGGTTCCCCTTGGGGGTGGCCTCTATGTTTATTTCCCTGCCTCTGTAATGAAACCGGAGGGGCAGGTCAGTTCGCGCCAGCACAGGGATCGCTGCCTCGTCTGTCTGGATGCTCTTACGGAGCAGATATATCAATCTGGGCGCTGTCTGCATTTACGTGCGAGTGTAGTTTGCTATACGCTACAGTGTCAACACTTTTGCCTTTGCTTGTATTTGTTTTTCTTCTGGTTCTTCAGCGTGCCCCTTCGGTATGGCCGCTCGATGGTGAGGATCATGGTCACTGCCTCGTTGGTGACGAAGCGCCAGTGCTCGGTGATGAAGTATCGAGCCGGAACCATCCGGTTCTTCAGTAGACGGAGGACCTGCCCGTATCCCAGGTCCTCCTCCTGCGCTGTGCTCATGATCGCCTGGAGCGTTCGGTGCCAGCATATGGGGCGGGTTCCCTCCCACCGGGTAACAAATCGGTCCCAGGCATGCCCGGTGATCTCTGCCCGGCGCAGGGGCATGTTATCGGCCCAGGGTGGCCAGGACCGATTTCATGATTCCGGCGTCCTTGGCGATCTTGAGGTGGCTGTAGTATTCCGGGTCTTCGTCGAGATGCTGGAGCACGATGCGTGCGACCTTCTCCTGGTTGTAGTCCACGACGTCGGCGTGCTCCTCCTCGTGAAACATGCCGTCGCAGAACTCGTCGAGGCTGTATTTGTTCCAGTCGAGGCCCATGGCGTCGCCGATCTGTTTGCAGATGGCCTCGCCGGATTTACGGAGCGGATCCTGGACGGCGGAAAGCCCGTCATAAGTGGCATCCCTCTGCTCGATCACGTCCTGTGCTCTCTGTCTTAGCTCTGCCTCGGTGAACAGCCGGCCGGGTCCTTCCATGATCCCGTTTGGAGATTCGGGGGGCGGCAGGTACCGGGTGTTGTCCAGGCGCTCTCCCTGGCGGGTAAACGCTGCCTCCTTGAACTCCTCGAAGGGCCAGATGCTCATGCTGCCAAAAAACTCGGGGCAGTCGTATGCGGCACAGAAGTGGCGCTTGGCCTCCTCGGGGCTGTTCAGTCCCAGGAAGCACTTGTCCTCGTCATACGCATCAAATGTGGGCGGCTTGTTGGTATGCACCACGTAGACTTCTGGCGCCTGATGGTCGGGGCCTATGAACACGTCGAGCTGGTCGCCGTCGGTTCCCTTGGTCCCCTTGATGTACCCGTAGGGGAGACTCATGCGGCTCATGCCCTGGGTGCCGTTGTGTGGGTCGTGCCACTCCCGGATCCGGGAGCGTCCCGTCTCGATGCTGATCGGGAGCCCGTTAAAGTCGATGCTTCCCTGGAGGGGGCGAGCCTTCATCAGCACGGCCGGGTGGCGGATGCCTCCCTGGGTCTTCAACCACAGCTGGTACTCCTCGTCGGCCTTAACCAGACGCGGGTCCTTTGGTGTTTCTGCACGCAATGCGTGCGATTTGAGCAAACGCACGTTATTTACCCTCCTTGGCGGGGCAGTCGTTGCATTCGAGGCCGCAGCCTCCCGAGCACATTCTTCCGTTACCCTTGGGGCAGATGAAGCAGGTCGCCATGCTATTACTTCTCCTCCTCGGGTTCTCCCCAAGATTCGCCTGCCTTGTACTCGTCCTCGGTAAAACCGGGGATCCTTTCTCCGCCGCGCTTGTGGGCCCCGCGCCAGAATCCGGGAGGCGGCAGGTCTCCGTCTGCCAGGTCCCAATCCGTTTCCAGCGTATCCTCGCCCAGCATCCCCTCTGTGCCGTCTATGACGTCATCCGGGACCGGGTCGCCTTCCTGGTGCTCGAAAAGTGCTTTCGTCATCTGTTCTGTCCTCCTGTTTGTGGATTACCTCAGTGAGGGTAAGCCACTGCCGTACAATGACTAGTTCACGTAGCGGGCGAAGCGGCGCATAGTGCTGTCGTCGGTAATGTCGAGCGATCCGTACCAGTTGGTGCCTAGCAGCAGCGCCTTGCCGAGATCGTTGCCGTTGTGCTTCATATCGGCGATCGCCCAGATCGACTCGGGGTTGCTGCTGGTCAGCAGGTCACCGACCTTGGCAGCCTGGTCCGGTGTGAATTGCCGGAATGTGCTACGGCGGCCTCCGGCTGTCACAGTCTTGTCGCTCGTCTGCATGAAGGAGAGGTTCCGTTGGACCTGGTTCTTGATCACCTGCAGGGCGTTGGCGGTCGTCGCCTTGAATCCGAAGCGTGCCCAGGTGTACCCGCCGACATCGATGTTGGCGTGGACGTCGACTCGGGTTGCTCCGATCACTTTGTAAACTCCCATCGATGCGCGGAGAAAGGCTTTGCCGCTGTTCCCTCCTGATGTGCCGGCCTGGAAGTAGGAGTGGTCCACCACCACCTTTCCGGTGGATTGCTTGGTGAATGTGCGGTCAATCCTGGTCCCGTCGCTGCCTCTCATTTCTACCGCTATCATCCTGTCATCGTAGGACGATACGGAGACCCGAAAGCTGGTGGTTCCGCCGTAGTCGGCGAGCATCGTACCGAGCGCGTGCTTCAGCTCGTCTGGGGAGTTGAGCCCCATGACGTTCTGGGCCTTGGCTCCGATGGCCGGCCAGTCGATGCCCCATCCGCTGATGTTGGCGCCTGGCACGCCGTGTGCCTTGAATCCGCTACGAACGAGCTTGGTCTGTAGGTTCGTTAGTGCTGCCCGGTTCCTCTCGTTTGCCTCTCTGGCGGCTCTGTCCCTTTCGACCGCTGCCGTGCGTTCTGCTGCCTCGCGCTGGGCTCGGGCTTCGGGTGTGTCCGGTACCCAGGTCCCGGCCTGGTAGTCCCTGGCGCGGTTCTGCATGGCTGCGTCCTGGGTGATGTACCGGCGTGCCAGGTCCCGCTGCGCCGTGTCGCGGTAGGGTTGCATGGCTCCGGCTTGCCCGCGGTTGTTCCAGTAGCCATCGGTGCCGGTGTAATAAGTCAGGGGGTAATCCGGCCGTGGCACGAATCCGAGCTGGGCTTCGGTCAGGTTGAGCGGGTTCGCGGATCCCGGTACCGGGTTTGTGGGCGGCTGGGCCGCGGCTGGTGCTGAGGGGCGCCGGGTCCTCGGTGCGGGTGCCGAGCGTGGGGTTGCTGTCTCGCGCTGCACTACTGGGGCCTGCGGCATTGGGGTGCTGTTCGCTTCTCCGCTCTGGCTTGCCGGCTGCGGTGTGCCGTCGCTGTTGTGGCCGAAGTGGCGCAGCAGCAGGGTGCGGTAGTCGTCGGCCGCTCTGGTGTACCCGTTGCTCCTGGTGGTCTGGATGGCGAGGATGGCCGCGACCGGGTCCTCCTCCTGGGCGGCTTCGTAAAGGCGATTGATCTTGTTCTGCGCGGAGATCAGCGCCGAGTTCTGCATGTTGCCGGCGGTGATGGTGGTCGGTGCCGGCGCCGCGGCCAGGGTTTCCTCCGGTGGCGCGATATTCCGTGCTGCGTTGGCTGCGGCCAGCAGCTCCGCCCTGTAATCATCGACGGCCGCGTAGTTGGCGCGGGTCCGGCTGGTGCTCAGGTTGGCAATCGCATCGATATTGCCGATGAGGGCGAGTTGGCGGAGGTGGGCGGAGCGCCTGGCTGTCATTCGGTTGCTCTCGCTGGTGTCGGAGAAGTACGGGACCGCCACCTGGCGCATGGCGTCGATCATTGCCTCCTCGGGGGAGAACGCTCCGGTTGCAGCGTGCCCGAGCCTGACCGCCTCTGCGGATCCGGCGCGGAACCAGCGGCGGACGGGCTGTCCGTCGGGTCCGGCCGTTGTGCGGAGCACGTATCCGGGGTGATTGGCAATCGCCGTAGATTTGATCAGCAGGCTCCGGTCGGGGATGGTGCGGATCGACTTAAACATCCGCATCTGGAGCATGCCGGAGCGGTCCCCTGGCAGGTGTTCAGCCATGGGGGTGGTTTCGCCCTTGGTGCCTTCTTCGCGGCGCTTATGCTGGTCTGCTGCGATATCCTCGGCGTCGAGGACCTTGAGTCGTGTCGCCTCGTCCAGCTTGCCCCAATGAGGCAGGTGGCCGAATCGCTCCCGCTGGAGGCCGCGGACCTCGTGGCTGTCCTGGGAGAAGGAGAGCTTCTGGCCGTACTTGCGGACGCGGCTGTCTTCGTGCTCCATGACATGCACCAGGGCGCCGTGGGGCGTTACCCGGTCGTAGGACCGGACGCGGGCCTTGATCAGTCGGGCATTACCGGCTCTGCTGCCTGCCGTTCCTTCTCGGCCTGCTGCTCCTGCTCCTGGGCGGATGCCTTTTCCTTCAGCTTCTTGGCAGCCTTGGCCTTCCTGTTCGCTTTTGCGTCCAGCCGGTCGGCTTCCTGCAGCGCCCGCTTGAGCAGGTCCCCTTTCCGCTGGTACAGCTTTTTGTCCTTGTCGTTCTCGGCCATGCTGACCTCCTTGGTGTTTTAGCAGCAGGTGTGTGAAGGCGCGTGCCTGGAATGATTGCGCCTTGTTGAGATCGGCGCCGCTGTTCGCCTGCTGCAGGGCCTGCTTAACCACCGTCTCCTTCGATTTGGGCTCTGCCGGTCCCGAGAACATATCGACCTCGGGGTTTTCCCTGCTCGCCACCTCCGTCTTGATGGCGTGGCTTATCCCCTTAAAGACGTTTTCCAGCCGGCTCCTGGATCCGGTGCGGTCGGCGATTGCCAGGATCATGTCGGTGGCGTAGTCGGTCTTGAAGGTCGGGGTATCCCCGGTGAAGTTGAGGGAGCCCGCGTTGCGGAGGGTGTGCTCCAGCTCGGCGCGGCTCTGTCCCTGGTGGCTCAACGTGTATTCGATCGCCTCCATCATGTCGGGGACCACGTCGAGGTCGTCGTGCCCCTTCACCTGGGCGAAGTCTCCGACGCAGGCATTCAGGGCCCGGAGTACATTCCGGATCTTCGGCTTCGCGCTCTCGGCTTGCAGCTCGGTCAGTACGCTGCTGCCGTACACCTTGGTGAAGACCGCGTTTTGGATCCGCTCGATCGCCTTCTTGTTCGGATCGCCGTCGGCGTCCCGGAGGCTGGCCGATTCGTTTTTCCCGAGTTTGTCGAGAAATCCGTTGATAAAGTCCATGTTGTCGTCGCAGTAGATCTCGCCGTCCTCGTCGGGCTGGAACTTCTTGAGGAGGGTGTCGTCTATCCGCTCGGAGTCGGACCATGCTTGTTCGGCTGGGGAGGAGCCGAGGTTGCTGCTCTGGTTCGCCTCCCTGGCAAACTCGGCGCGATCGGTGTTTGAATCGTTCTCGTCGCGCAGGCGGACCAGTACCGGCTGCTGCATCCCTTCCACGTCTTCCGGTTTGAGCCCGAAGTGTTCGGCTTCGCCTTTGAGCCATGTCTTGTACTTGTCGGCCAGGCCGCGCTTATAGGCTTCGGAGAGGGCGATGGTGCGGCCGTTCCCACTCTCAACCGCGCCATCCTTGCCGACGATCGGGGCGCCGTCTGCGGCATTGGCGGAGTGCCCCAGCTGCTCGGGGCGGATGTCGTTCATGATGTTTGCCATCTGCATCTGGGACGAGAGGCGTTCGCGCTCCCTGGGCTGGATCTCCTGCGGGTAGGCGCGGTTGATGTGCCCCTGGATGGTGTGGCTTGTGGTCAGGTCGCTCGCTTCCACCAGGGAGTACTTGCTCTGGACCTTGTTGCCCTTCGCGGTGTAGGCCAGGTTGGCGCGTCCGGTGATGAACTTCGGGTCCTTCTTCCCGGTGTCGGTTTCCTCGACCTGCCTGCGGCCGGCGATGCTGGTCACCTGCCCCTTCGCTTTATCCGGGTCGACGCCGGCGAAGTGGACCTTGTGCTGGTCCCCTTCCTTGCCGATCGTCACGGTGTGCCCGTCCTTCTCGAACTTGCTGGCGGTTGCCTCCCGGTCCACCTTGTGCCCGAAGTGGGCCAGCAGCTTCTCGCGCTCGTCGTCTACCGCTTTGAGGTAGGGGTTCGCCCTCGAGGTGTGGATGGTGGTCAGCGCAGCCACTGGGTCGTCGGAGTTCTTGGCCGCTTCGTGCATCTTGGTGATGATGCGCTGCGCCGATACCAGAGCGGAGTTCTCCTGGTTGGCTCCCTTGATCTTGCCGGGCTCGGGCATGTCCTCTTTTTTGCCGACCGCTTTCCTCTCGTCCTTCTTGACCGGGTGCGTCTCCTTCTCCTTCCAGCCGTTCCCGCGCAGGTGCGTCATGAGGTCCTCGCCATGCTTCAGCGTGCTCCCCTGGTGGACCTGCTCGCCGTGTTTGTTCTCGTGGGCAATCACGTCCTGGTGCTTCCGCACGCGGCGGTCGTTGTGCTCCTGGACGACGGTCCCGTCCTGCCTGGCGTACTGCTGAATGTGGCTCTTGATAAGGTGGAATCGCTCCATGAGGCCGTCGATTGGGCTGGGCGCGTAGAGGTGGACGCTCTTGTGTAGGCTGTTGACGTCGACCAGGGCTTTCCCCCAGGAGGTGAAGCGCACGGCGCGGTCGTCGAGGTAGATGTCGGCAATCGGCTTGCCGGGGTTGGCTCCCTCGGGCTGCTCGCTGTTCGTGTTGATCTCGTCGAACGGGATCCCGTTGTCGGCAAGGTATGCCCGCAGGACAGGGGTGTCGGGGCGGGTGGTGTGGATGATCAGCTTCCAGCCGGCATCCTTGAGCTCGTGCATCCCCTCCGCGGCGCCGTCCACCGGGGGGCCGAATTTGTCAACGCCGAGGAATCCCTGGGAGTAGTCCGCGAGCGGGCCGTCGAAGTCTATGCATGCGGTCCGCTGGTGCTCGGCTACGGCTTTACGGAGGTCGCCAAGCTCCTGCATGCTTTTTAGGAGTCCGCGCAGGTCCTGCATGCCGCGAGTCCTGGCGAGGTTCGCCAGCGCCGAGGTCATCCTGACCTTCACCTGGTCGGCGTCCCATCGCTCCCCCTCGGGCGCCGGCATGTTGGCTCGGTTCAGCGCCGCGGCGATGTCCTGGTCCTTGTAGGCGTGGTCGAATCGGTCCAGGCCGAACTTCATCTTGATGATGGCTGCCGCGATCGGGTCGTCGAGGGATTCAAGGTGCGTGACGATCCCCTGCATGAGCTGGGCCTTCTTGGCTGCGTCCGATTCGTGCTCGGGCACGGTGGCGGCCTGGGCTGCGATCCCTCGCATGCCGCTCTCCTGGTCGTCCTCCATCCCGCCGTCGTAGGAGGTGTGTTCCTGCAGGTGCCTCTGGTGGGCGATGATATGGCGCAGCGCGGCGGTCTTCCCGGCGCGGGTCATAGACATAAGTATGCGGCTATCGCTTCCCTCTCCGGCCAGCGTGTCGCGCAGGTCGTCCAGGTCCTTCTCCGGGGCTCTGCTCGTCTCGGTGCGGTACGAGTTCATGGCTGCCGCGATGTACTCGCTGTATAGCTCGTTGGCGTCGTTGTCGTCGTTATGAAGGGCTCCCCCCAGGTCGATGTAGTGGGGGTTGAATCCGTTGCTGGTCGCCAGGTGGGCGAGGGTGCTTTTCATACGGCTGACGAATACCGGGTGGGTCAGGACCTTCCCTTCGTCGAGCTGTGCCCGCTGCTGGCCAACCTCGGCGCGGCGCCGGCTCTCCTCGGTGGAGATGGTGCTTCCCCCCCTGGAGGTCGTCTCCCTGGTACCGGTGCGGGCAGTTTCAGCCTTGTGCTCCTCGTCGGTCCAGACGTTGTCCCGGTCGGTGGTGATCTGCGCCGGGCGGAACGTGTAACCATCCCTTACAGGTTGGATGGTGTAGCCTTCCTCGTGGCTCCCCGCGACGATCGTGCCCTTTTTCTTCCTGGGCTGGCCGGGTACCTTGTAGTAGACCTTGTGGCCGTGCTGCAGGCGGTCGCCTTCCTTCCCTCTGACGGTCACCTTCGCCATGGTCGCGGCCACCTGCACGGTCCCACCGTTGGCGGTATGCCTGGTGGTGCCTTCACGGTGGTGGACCTCCTCGTGGGCAGGGGCTCGGTAATCGAATAGGTTGAGCTGCGACTTTAAGAGATGAACGACGTGTTTGATGCCATTTAACATGCTTCCCTCCGGCGGGTGCTTTGTGCCTGTCATCCTAAGTCATCACGTAGCGCATATCAAACATTTTGCCCATTCATATCATTCTGTATCTGCGTCTTTACTCCTCCAAGCGGTACATCTTCTCCCTTGGAGGCTCCACCATGAAAAAATCGGCTCTGGTTCCCGTCAAATCTCTTTTCTTGGACATCGCTGCTGGCAGCCAGTCGGTCAACTTCGTGGAGCTGCTCTCCGGCTGGGGGCAGCGCCTGCGGATCTCCATCAAGTCTGATTCCTATCTCGTCCAGTCCTATGCTCGCATTGAGGTCTGGTCCGCGGCGGAGCTGAAATGGAACCTGGTGGCCTACGTGCAGCACGGCAGCATGCTGACGCCGGCCGGGCTGATCTACAATCCGAATCGCTCGGGCTTCCAGGCCTCCCACTTCCAGGCCGATCGCACCGAGCTGATCCGTCTTGCCGGTCTTGTGCTGGGTCCGGTCGCCTAACCGTATCATTCCATACAACGGTCTTTCTCTACCCATAGCGGCATACAAAAAATTTCTCTGGAGGCTTACCATGCTGATCACCGAAACCCATAAAAACTTCCCCTGCGGTTCCAAAGGTCGTCTCACCGTCAAGTCCGATGCCGGCGAAGTCCTGGCCGTGATCATGACGCCGGTCCAGAAGGCTCGGAAATACTGCGAGGCCAATCCCGAGACGCCGCAGGGTGTCGAATTCGCCAGGGTAATGGTCGTTGGACAACACTCGGAACTGCAGGATGCCGTGGACGCTCTGGTTCCGGTCCCCGCTCCTCCGGTCCTGGCCGGCGCCAATCCGGAAAACACGGCGCTCGTCTCCGCGCAGCGCAAACTGGTGAAGCTTCACGAGGCGGCGCAGGGCGACGATCCGGTCCTGGCGCTTGCGGCGATCAAGACCTCCCGCGGCAATAAATACCTCAATACCTGCGACGACTACCGCGTCGCGCTCCTGGCTCACTTTGCCCAGGCCGGCATCGACGCAGCGGGGTAGGGTCATGTTCGTCCGATATTCTGGCCGCTCCTGGCGCTCGTCTGGTTCTCACGACGCACAGGGGCGGCTTCTTCTTTCTCCGCTGATCGGTCCCGGTCCTGGGATCGCTGCCGATCCTGACGAGGTTGAGCTCTGCTCCCCGCGGGAGGTGGCTGCAGCGCGCCGTCTCCTGGCCAAGCGCATATCATTCTGCGGGCCGGGCTTAGGTCTGGTGTAGGTCATTACGGTTCTGGAGGATGTCATGAGAAAACAGTTCAAGTTTGAGGGCCGGGTCGGTTGCATCGATGATTCTGGTTTCATCGCCTGGGGCGGCATTGGGTGCTCCATCGGTTCCGCTGGTCCCGATCTGCGTGACGCGATTCTCCAGCAGACCAAAACCTCCGCCCTTTTGCTCGAGGACGTCATGCCTCTCTCCCGCGAAGATTCGGTTTACCTTCGCTCCATCTCGGAACTCGTTTCCCGGCATTGGACCGAATCGCTTGACGCATTCTTCGCCAGGCTGCAGGGCATCCTCCCGCTCCCGGAAGGTTTCAAGATCGGTAAGGGGGGGCATCACATCTGGATCGCCAAGTCGGTACCTAAAACCGAGGCAGATACCTCTGGCTGGCATCGGCTCTGCTGCATCACTGAGCGGGGTGCCAAATGATAGATTACAGCAACGTGGTAGAGCCGATGCGGTGTGAGGCTCGGGGCGGTCGTCGCCTTGGGCGCTTCCTCCTGGCGCTGGTGGTCCTGGGGTCGTCCTTGTGCTGGTGCATCGCCGGGGGGACCGACCGCCGGCCGGTCGAGGTCAAGAAGCCGGCGCCGGTCGAGTTCTCGGCCGCGCAGATCAATACGATGCGGGCGAATGGTCGCCTGCTCAGTCAGAGGGGGTTGCTGCCTTAAGGATTCATTTGCGGGGAGGGTAGACAGGATTACAAATTACTGATATTGTTGCGGCATATTCCCTGGAGGGTCTATGCCGCTTTTTTGTGCCCACTGTTCGACTCCTGCTGACGACGATGCTCCCTGGTGCGAGTGCTGCGGAAGTGACCTAGTGCCCGCTACCCTGGGTGTGGTCGCTGCCCTGGCTCCGATCCGCCGGCATGACGTAGTCGTCGATCGTCTCCGGGTGAACTGCGTGGCCTACGGCGAGCGCCTCCGTCACGATCCCCTCACCGAGACGATGTCCTCGGTCTTCTCCTGCGGTCGCAATCCGGAGAGGATCGATTGCGTCGGTTGTCGGGTCTGCACCACCTGCGGAGACCTGCGCTGTACCTGCGGGCTTCTCTCCATCTCGATCGGGGTAAAAACAAAGGGCACCGTCATTGATACGGTGCCCCTACGTCCTCGCCTGGTCTAATCATTCCTTCGCTTTAACTCTTTTTCTTCGCCCAGGGCTCGTGCCCGGTGTATGGGTATGGTCCCAGACAAGCGCACCAGGGGTGCATGAGCCCGGCGACCGCCTTCATGGTGGATGCTCCGTCGTCTCTCCCTCCCAGAGCCACCTTGCCGCCTCGGATCGGGTGCGGCTTCCTGCCGATGTTCGTTGCGTTTCGGATCAGCGTAGAGAGCTTGAAGACCCTGGGGGTCTTGCCGTCGGGCAGGAGGTATGCGTACTTGCATTGGGCGCAGGCGGTCCCCAGGGGCATCTTGTAGACCGGCTTATCCACGTCTCCGTCGGCCATGAGGGCGTGCGCCATTCCCTGCTTCTGGGCGTCGGTGATCTCGTAGTATGCGACTCGGTCCCAATCCCTGGCCTTATCTTCCATGGTGCGGTGCAGCTCGCTGGCGAACTGCTGCCACGTCTCCACAGGCCGGGCCGGCGTGGGGATCCCCAGCGCTGCCTTGCGCTCCTGGTCGAGCACCGTCCTGGTGAGCGTCCTGGCGTGGAAGTCGATCGCCATCTCCCGGACCGTCTCGGCCTGCTGCTTCGCCCAGGCTTCCCCCACTCGGGTGGCGAGGTCAGCGGCGTTATTCGTGATGTAGTTGGCGGTCTGCTGCTCCGCGATGGCGATTGCGTGCAGGTCCGGCGCCAGGATGTGAGCGTACCGGGCCATATCCATGACATCGGCGAAGCTCTTGCCGCTCTCCACGACCTGGATCATCTTGCCCATGAGGAAGGCGCTGCGGATGAAGTGCAGGTCTGCCGGCACGCCAAGGGCGAACGTCTCGGGGGTTATGTCCTGGGAGACGAGGCCCAGGCGCTTCCAGCGCTCCAGCAGGTCCTCGGGGGGCTGGTACCCTTCGGATTGGAGCTGGGCCGCAATGAATCCGTAGCGGTCGTTAATGGCGAGCTGCAGGCGCCGCAGTTGCTCGGTGGTCAGCGGTTCCCTGGCGGCGCTGGCCTTGGCGATCGCGCTGGTGGCGATCTCCTGGTGGTAACGCTCTATGTCCGTCTGGGCTGCCTGGAACTCGGCCAACATCCGGTGGTAGAGTTCCTTTGTGGCGCGGGTGCGGGGGACCTTCGGACGGTTGTCGCATCCTACCGCCTTCTGCAGTTCCTCGATCACGTCGTCCTGGATCCCGCTCGCCGCAGCCATCCCGGTGATGGCCTTGCAGAGTTCTTCCCCGGTGAGGTTATGCTCGACCTTGAGCTCCATTATTTCAGCAGCTCGTCAGCCGCGGTCTGTACTTCGGAGACCGCCTTCTTCAGATCGTCCTTGTCGCCGCCAGGCTCCTCTCCGCCGGGTTTGTGCTCGGCAGCCTCCTGCTGGGCGGTTTCGCCGGCTTCGTGCGCAGCATCCTCGTGTTTTTTCCCCTCAAGGAGATGCGTGTGGAGGGCTCCGAAGTGCTTAGCATTGCCGTCCTCCCCTTTATGGCTGTTCCATGCTGCCTGGTGGGCTTCTGCTGCCTTTTTGTGGGCGGATGCGGCCGTCTGGTGGTCTTCGGCCGTGCCCGTCTTCCTGGCGGTCCTGCTGGCCTTGTTTGCTTCTTTGGTGAGCGCGTGGGCCTGCCGGCTATCCTCGTGCTCCTTGACGGCCGTGCCATCCTGCTTCGTGTAGCCGGTGACGTGGCTTTTCAGCAGTTCGGCTGCCATGGCGCCGAGTGCGACCGCTTTACTGAGGTCTTTGTGCATGGTGGGGCTCCCTTGATCAAGGTATCTGGAATAAACTTCTGAAAGATCTAGTTCCTGCTTCAGCACGGTGGCGACCTTCTCGTGCCTGTTGTTGCCGGCGACGTCATGGCCGTAGAGCTTCGAGCGCAGGATGTTACCGTCTGCTGATATGTCTGGGATGTGGCCGGAGGCATTGACCGCCTCGATCCTGGGCGCCAGGGTGACCTCCGCGACCGCTCCCAGGAAGTGTACTCGCGGTGGTTTGATCTCCCGGAGAAACTCTATCAATTCCTGGTTCGAGACGGCCTCCTCCTGGGATGGGATACCTACCACGAAGCGGTCGACGCCGATAATGCCGACTATCTCCCGGTAAGCGTCTGCCAGCGTCTTTGCTCCTACCTGCAGGGGCACGATGCAATTCGGGTTGAACTGGATCTGGCCGCTGATCCAGTCCCGGTGTTTCCGGTAAAGGTCCGCAGTCCCCTCCTGGTCCCCGATGATGTCCGGCATGACGAAGTACGGCGGGGTGATGGGCTCCTCGGCAGGGTTCGCTTCCTCGATGGCGTCCATCACGGCGTCGTATTTAGCCAGGACCTTCTCGAAGTCCATGGTCTTCCACTCTGGCGCCTCGTTGGCTCCCATGAGGGATAGCTGCTGTGCGGTCTGGTGGCTCTTGAGGTTCTTTCTGAACAGCGAGAAGGCGCCGGAGTCGATGAAGACCCTAGCTCGGTGGTTCACGATTCCATTTGCTAATGCCTTCATCGCGGGCGCGGTCAGGAGGCCTATGTCGATGCCTAATCCCACCTTACCGCTGTCTGCCAGGACGCTGGTCCCCGCCTTCAGTTCGGTGATGCTGGTCATCCCCGATGAAAACCTGGTGATTGATGCGAGGTTCACCTTCGGTGCGGTCACCTGCTGGGCCGACCGTACAATGTGAGTGCCTCTCGCCTGGATGTGGCTCACCGTCCCCGCGGCGTTACGACGTTCGTATGCGGTGTGGTGAGGGTCATGGCTCGCCGAAAAGTCGAAGCCCTGTTGGCTTTTACGGAGGCTGCTGCTTGCGGTCGTGCAGTCTGTTATGGCGTTGGCGAGTTCGTTCATTTTGTCTCTGAGACATCCTCGCCCATGTCCTTTAGCCGCTCGACGATCGCTTTGGCGTGCCCTGCGCTGGGGTATTGGTGCAGTTCGTGGATCATCTGTTCCACCTCGGCACGGTGCTGCTGCATCTGCGGGTGAGCGAGGAGCCCGGTGGCTGCCGCGTCGACCTGGGTGATGAGGTGCGCGATCTCGGGGGCTACCGAAACTACAGCGCCTTGGTGTTTGGGGTACGGGTTGTCTATTGGGCTGCCATCAGATTTCGTGTCTCCACTCCAACCATGGTGCCATGCCATGTTCTCGAATGTTTCATCCGTGTATGGGTTAGCTCTCTCTGACTTACCTGCCGATTTGGCGGCTTTACCTTCTTCATATTTTTGATGCCTTGTATCGGGCCTACCGTGGAGCAGCGGTGCCGCATCTTCGCCCTGGATGGTGATCTCCTGTTTTTTGCCGCTGCTCCAGACCAGTTCGGTCTTGTCGCCGGCCTTGAGGTCGCCGAGGAAGTCTTCGGTGTAGGCCTCCCGCGACTCGATGATCTTCTTGATGTCGGCGGTGGTCATGCTGTTCGGCGCGGGGTAGGTGGGGCGCTGCGGGATCCTGTACCCGGCGTCCACTTTTGCCTCCTGGACGGCAACCGGCTGTTCATCCTCGGCTGCTGCTTTCCTTCGGGCGATCTCGTTGCCGACCTGGGCAAGCATAGCGTTGTCCCCGCTGTTAGCGAGTCCAGTCACCAGTTGGTGCAGTCCTTCGTCGGGGACCAGGTGGAGGTTGGCAATCGGGCCTCCCGCTGGCGCCGTGCCGCTTCCTTCTAGCTCGCTGATGTGCCGGTTCAGCATCCCTCCGACCTCGTCCGCTCCCCGCTTTCCGAGGCGCTCGTGGCCCTGGTACTTGAGGATGTTCTTCGCCGTCTGCAGGTACTTCTCCGGGGTGCTGTAGTCGGGATGGTCGGTGCTGATGCCGAGCCCTCCGCGGCCTCGCTTGTCGTGCTTCTCGAAGGCGTCGTGCAGTTCCTTCACCATTGCATGGTGGTCCTGGGGTTGGGTCGGGGCTCCCTTCGCCTGGATCTGGCTAGTGGTGCCTCTCGCATTGGTACGGGTGTACGCTGCGTGATGCGGGTTCGAAGTCGCGGTTGCCGGGGCTGCGAAGTCAAAGCCCATCTGCGACTTTCTGAGGAGGTCCGGTCCCGTCTGTGCCGCGTCCTCGATGGCCTTCAAGAGTTCTTCTATCTTGTTCATGGTGATGTCCTCCTGTCGACTATAAGGCGACGGCGCAGAATGATAGATCGCTTTTTTAAACTTGCCGGGTCTATAGCTTGGGTTCTTCCCAGCCTCTTTGTCTCTGTGATATCGTTTTAGTGCAAGTTCATTTTCTCTTTGGCGTCGGTCCTCGCTTTTATACTTTTGAAGCCCGCTATACTTAAAGTTTTTTACCGCACTGCTGCCACCTACATCTTCTTCTGAAACTATTTTAAATGTCCATCCTCTTGCATGGCAGTACTCCGTTGCTGCTTGCCATTTTGTTTGGTTTATTGCGTAGTCGTGTTCGCATTTCCATTTAACTTCTTCGATTTCTTTACGTCCATCGTTGTATTCCACTAAAAAGTCGGGAAGGTATCTGCGGTCCCCATATTTTATTATGGGCACATTTTTGGTCCAGGTCTTGACTGTACCGTCCGCGTCCAGCTGCTGCATGCGGAGAATTTCTGTTATTGATCCTGCATGTTCCCACAGGCCTGTTTTGGTTGATTGCCACCAGCCTTTAATGCCGCGTGGGGTATAGTTCTTTTTTGCCTTGATCGCAGACGCTTCGCTCTGTGTTCTGAGCGCGCCTGCCTTTTTTACCTGGCCAGCCACCGAACCTGTACTGGTATTCAAACGCTTACCGATCTCGGTTGGAGACATTTGATCTTCTGTATAAAGCCTCACCATTTCATTCTGCAAATCTAGTGGGATCTTCATGGAACGTATGAGTCCTTCATTCCGCATCCATCGAATTACCGTGGTCTGCGGAATGCCCATTTCATCCGCTATTTGCTTTGTAGATTTTCCCTCTTTGTAGCGCTGTGCAACTTCTTCTTTATCGCCTCGTTCTCTTAAAGGGACATTGTATCTTGTCAGGATGCTTCTTACTCCATTTGCGGAGCAGGAATGTTTCTCCGCTATTTGTGGTAATGTCAATTTGCTGTTTTTATACTGTTGGATAATCGAGTTGGTAGTTTCTTCGCTCAGATAGTGTTTATTTGCAGGGTTCTCCCTTCCGCGTGAGTCTTCGTGTGCGGTTACTATATTCCCGTTCTTTTTTGTGTATGCCTTGATATGGCTCTTGAGCAAATGCACCAGATTACTCCCCAATGGTTATGTGGAGATATTTTTTTTCTCTCTGATTTTGCTTGGGCTGCTGTGACTTTTGCATTGAGTCATCTTCTTCTTGATCCTGCTGGTCCTGCTGGTCCTGCTGTTCCATCATGTTAAAAGTATTTATATAATTTGGGATCGCGACATCTGCCGGAAAATTCCAGGGGTTAGTATCTGCTCCTTCTTCTTTTTTAACTGGTCCAATAGGGTCAAGCCCTTCTTCCATCCTAGCCTCATTTCTAGTCATCCATTTAGAGACTCGTGAGGTTCTGACGGCTACTGTTTCTTGTTCGTCATCGGGGTTGAGTCCTACAAGTATCAGTTTCAGATCGTCGTATCTGGGTTTGATTATGCAATACGTTAGCCACTCACAGAGGTCTGTTAGCGATGGGATGAGGCCGCGTTCCTTGCTGAATTCTATCTCGTCCGACGGGTTGTGCCCGCCGAGCCCGCTCTGGCCGCTGGTGCCGGCGTAGGTGGAGAGGTTGAGTGTGCTGGGGTGGGCGCCGTAGGCCGCTGCCTTCAGGTTAATCGCCAGCTCTATCATCTGGTCGAATAGCATGTCCTTCGGGCTTTCGCGCAGTTTGACGCTCTTGACCTCGAAGCCTTCCTTGTCGCCGGAGGGGATTACAGGGAGGCGCCAGTTGCTGCCAATCCCGCCGGCTTCGGCTAGTATCTGCTGCTTGAATGCGGCGAGGCCTTCCTTATCGTAGTCCCCGGAAACGGTCAGGATTTGCTCCGGGTAGTTCGTGCGGAACATCTCCCGGTTGTACGTCCATGCCATAAGGAGGGTGGTGGTGATGTCGAGGGAAAGTTCCAGGCGACTCTCGCCGTACCCGAAGCGGTTGAGCTGGTCGCTCGGGTTGCTGATGTGGACGCTGATCTCGTCAGGGAGGAATGCCGCGGTGATCTGGCCGTCGATCAGCTGAACGTGGGAGCACCTGGCGAGGTCGAATCCGGAGGCCTGGGATGCTCGCTCCATTCTGAATCCGTCGTCCTTCCGGTTCTTCTCGTTTTTCTGGGCCCAGGCGCGGATCGCCTCGTCGACGTTTTTGACGCTCTCCCCGGGGAGCCAGTGGAAGGCAGAGTATCCCTGTCCGTCGCGCCGCTTGTACCGGAGGAGAACCTTTCGGTCTATGATCAGCTCGGCGCGGGTGAGGATGCCGACCAGGTCCTTCAGTCCGGTGTGCGGTCGGACCTTCTGAGGGTAGATGTCGAGGTACGGTTCCGGCGTCGGGTCGGAGAGCAGTTCCTCCATCTCGCGGCAGCGCTCGTCGTCTCCCTTGGTCACCTTATAGTTCTTGTCATCGTGGCGCTTGTGGACGACGCGAAAGCCGACCTCTTTGCTTTTCCCCTCGTTGGCCTGCTGCCAGATGCGCTTCTGCTGGTCGATCCTGGCGCGGATCAGAATGGAATCGACGAAGGATTGCCGAGCGGCTTCATACAATATACTGAATTGTGGGGTACCTTGAGGTTTCTCTCGTGCTCCGTATGCCACCATATTCTGCGCCAGGGCGTAGGTGGAGAAGAAGGAGGCCTTGTTGTCTTCCTTCTGCATCTTCTTCGCTTCGGACTTGACGAGGTGCTCGATGGATCGGGCCGGCACGATTAGGCCGGCCGGTGTCTCTATCGGGTCGTTGAGGAAGTCTGAGGTTTTGGGGAGGTGAATCATTATTGGTCCCTCCAATCGGGCAATTGGAGGGAGTATGAACGATTGTGTAGCGCATATCAATTATTTTGCCCGAATGGACGGGCGCTAGGTTACCTGGTGCTGCCCGCAGTTCAGCCAGTCCTGGGGATAGACAGGGCAGGTCTTGTTCGCCTTGCTGCAGGTGCTGCAGTCTGTCCTTCCCGGTTCGTCTTGCGAATTGCTAATCTGGTACCTGTACCCGATGTTGGCAAGTCCGCTTGCTTTCCGATCTTCCAGGTCGGCGATTGCCTCGGCCTCGGTGCAGTGGTCGTATGCTCCGGCGTAGGCGTCGTATGCCCAGACGTGGAGGAACCAGTTTCTGGGAAGTCCGATCTGCCGGTACTCGATGCTGGTACCGTTGTTCTGATGATGCTTGATGCCCTCCATCATGCCGGGGGTGATACCAAGGTCGGCGTAAATCACGGCAGCATGTGCTACCTTGCTCCAGGCGAGCCCTGCTAGGATACCAAGTCGACGTTCCTCGGGGACCTCGTCGCGCAGTACTCCTGGTTGGGTAAATAAAAGGTGACTTGCCAGAGGGCTCTCTCCACGTATCAGTGAGTCACGCAGGGCTCTCCTGGTGTAGGCGACATTGCGGGCGAGTTCCTCGGGTGTGCTGCCTGCGTAGGGGCTCTCTATAATCACGAGTCTCATAATGGTGTGACCTCCTGGTATCTGCTGCATGTGGCACCATCCGCTAAAAGTCCGCTGTGTTGTAGCTCACAGGGTCCGTCGTCTGGGGCGCAGCTGTCGCAGAGCGATTTAGTTCGTGGCCGTTCCGGTTGGGTGCCGTACCACTTCGGCAGCTTGGCGAGTTTGTGGGCTCTCCCTTTCTCGATTCCCTCCCTGGTGACGGTCCCTCTGGCGACGAGTATGTCTATCATGGCGACGAGGTGTCCCAGCTCCTCCTCGAGGGCGGCTCGGTTGCTATGGCCGCGCTCGGGGTAGGTATCGTCGAGGCCGAACCTGACCGCCTTCGCCTTGATCTTGATCACGTCGGTGAGGTCCTTGACGAATCCGGTCAGCTCCTCGATCGTCTCGGCGCATTCCTCGGCCAGTATTTCCAGGTTGAGGGCCTGGTCCTTAAATTGTTGCATGGTGCTCCTCCTGTGGTGTGGCGCTGCAGCTGCATGGCTTGTCTCCGAACACCTGGTGGCAGGCGCAGGTGATGGTGTGCCCTTCCTTCTGGTGCAGTCGGTCGTATCTGGCGAGCCGACCGTGCGTCTCCTGGTCCTTCGGATTGTCGCAGGGCTCGGCGGCTGCCTTCACGTACAGGGCGTGCAGTTTGTCGAATTCCTCCTGGAAGCCCATCGGTTAGCGCCTCCGGTTCAGCGGGGATTCGGCTAGGCGCGTCAGGTCCCATGCGATCATATTCCCGCAACTTCCGCAGCGGAAGCCGTAGGCCTTCCGGTCCATCCGGCGCATGGTGTCGCAAGTCAGGCAGTACGGCTCCCATCCGTCGTACCAGGTCCCCATCTTCGCCTGGCGCAGCATGGCGTCCTTCGTCTCGGGGGGGAGGGCGCTGCTCTCCGCCACCGTCCAGGGTGTCTCCCTCATCCTACTGTTCCCCCTCATCGCCTACGCAGAGTCCGTGGTGGTTCGGGCAGTCGCCGGGGCATCCCTCGGGGCGCTTGTCCTCGATGATCGGTTTTGGGTCGGTGATCTTGTAGAGGAGCTGCAGGCCGGCGACCACCAGCCGTGCCAGGGCCTCGTCCGCCTCGCGTCCTTCTCCGGTGGTCATATCCATGATGCTCCGGCAGCCTTCCGGGTCGTCAAGGTCGAAGCCCACCACCGTCGAGCCGTATTCCTGCCGCTCGTCGGGTTGCAGTTCGCCTTCCTTCATGGGGTTGCAGTCGCTGTCCAGGGCCTGGATCATGAGGTCTTCGACGGGCTCCCAGATGTTGGCTTCGTTTCCGGTGTAGGCCAAGGTCTTGCCGTGGACGCAGCGGGCTATTTCGGCGCCGACCGTGTCGGGGATCCTCCCCTCAATCTTGCTCTGGTACTGGAGCACCCTGTCGCGGAGGAGCGCTAGGCTGTGGCCGTGGGTGGCGTCCGCTCCGTGCTTGAGGGCCGAGAGGCGAAGGGTTTCGAGCGCGTCCGGCACTGAAACGTCTTTCGCGCAGAGCAGCAGTGCATCGTGATGCGTGTAGGTCTTTCCTGTGACGGGGTTGATGGCGAAGATGAGGAATTTTCTGTCGATGGCGTCCATGGCTACTCCTTCTCCTTGATGGTGATCTTTCGGCCGCAGCGGTAGCAGCGGTCCATGTCGTCGTCGCGGTGGGTGACGGTGCTGCCATCACACCCGGCTATGTAGCAGTCGCTATCTCCAAGGTCGGAGGCTTCGGGCTGCGTCCAGGTGCAGGTCCCCCTGGGGGCCGGGTCGGTTGCGTCCTGCATCATCTCCAGAAAGGTGCTCTTGACCGGGATAGTCGCTTCGAGCACTTCCTTGAAGGCGCGGTGGAGGCTGCTGCCGTTGCCGATCGTGGTGAGCTTGTTGGTGTCGAGGTAGCCGTCTGCGGTCGATACCGTGTCCCGGAGCAGGCGGATGGCTTCGCGGTCGCGGCCTTCCTTCCACTGCAGGAGCTGGATCGCGGTGATGAGGTCGTCCACTGCGCTGATGCCTTCCTGGGGCGTCGTCGGTACCTGGATGCCGACGATCCTGGCAAGGTTGTCCATAAATTCGCCCATGCTCAGTATCTTCTCCTGGCGGGCCTCGGCGATCTTCTGCCAGTCGGGGTTGGGGATCTGCTTTTCCATCTCGTCTCCTTTCCCCGGTCGGGGGCCTTCTGTTCTCTCTGGTGTTAAGCTGCAGCGCCAGAATGATTATGCTGGTGTGAATAGGTTGCCTTGTATCGCTGCAGGCGCGGGTGGTGGTATGGTGGTGGGTACGGGGATGTTCTTCCCCTGGAGGTACTTCTTGACGAGCATCTGCAGACGGCTCTCGTCGCTGTGGACCTCCTGGATCCCGAGGTGCGGATCCACGATCCCTTGGGCTTGGGAGCCCTTGAGCCCGAGCAGGTCGATCAGCAGCGGATCGCTGCCGGAGTCGCTGCAGAGGAAGATCGCCATCACCTGGTTGAGCTGCCCTTCGCGGTCCAGGCGCCCTATGAGCTGGTGGTGGATGGCCGGAGACCAGTCCAGTTCCCCGAATACGACCGTAGAGCAGCGCTGCTGGAGCCCGTCGATGCCTACGCCGCTGCGGAGGGATAGGATAAAGAGGTTGCTCTTGCCGCTGACGAATGTCTCGATCGCGTCGTTTTTCTGCTTCGGGCTCTCGCTGCCGGTGTACATCACCGGGTTATGCCGCCGCCCGCAGTTCCGCCCGGATCTCCATCCAGAGTCTGCCGAGCATGTTCGCGCCGTCCCGATCCTCGCCCCAGCCCCAGAAGTCATCCCGCCAGGAATCCTCTACCAGTTCCCGGTCGCCGGTCGCCAACAACTTACGCTTCACGTATTCGTGCTGACCAGCCTTTGCCTGGAGGATCTTCTTCATGATGCCCACCTTCACATTATCCCAATCCTCCCGGCGAACCTCTTTGAATCGTTCCGCAATCTTGAACGCTTCGTGTGCGGACGGTGCGAGCAGAATCATTTCACGGATATTCGCCTGGTAAGGACTATTGAACTTCATCCAGTGATAGGCTGCCTCGGACGTGTCAAAACGATAGCCGAACCACTGGAGCGAGAATGCGGAGAAGTTCGACAAGACGTAGAAGTCCTGCTCGTAAAAGAGAACCTGCCCCGGTGCGTCCAGCTTGTGGCAGTCCGACCAGCGGAGCCCCTCCTGGTACTGCTCCATCGTGAGTTCAGCACCGCAGTCGTCGCAGTGAGCTACGCCTTTCGCCTGGTCGTGGCGGTCGCAGTAGAGGACATTGCTGAAGCAGTAAGGGCAACCTCCCGCCTGCATACCAGCAGCGACGCGCATAGACCTCACAACCATGGCGGCTAAGGCCTCATCCGCTTCACGGCCCTCGCCAGTGGTGAAATCCATGATAGAGCGGCAACCTTCAGAATCATCGAGGCAGAAACCGACCACGGTGCAGCCGTACTGTTGCGGTCGCTCTGGGTCCTCTAACATCGGCTCACAGCGCGAATCCAGCGCTTGAACCTCAAGTTCTTCAATTGGTTCCCACGATTTCAGTTCCATCCTCACCCCCTCAGCGGGCATAACACCCGCTCGTGCCTGTCGGCACAGCTAAATTCGTTGTACTCGGCCAGCTCCTTCAGCCAGATTTCGTAGACCTCGCGGTGCCATCCGGCGAGCACGACCGGTTCCCCGTTGTCGAGGAGGATCTTGACGAACTCGGCGACATGCTTCGCCTTGCTGACGCCAGTCCATTTCCGCATCATCATGTCCAGTTCGCGGGCTGCCTGGCCGCGTTCCATGAAGCTCCCGGTGGAGGCTCTGACCGCCAGTTGCTTGGCGAGGTCCTCGGCTGTCTTGAGCGTGGCCTCGTCGTAGCCGACCGTCTCAATGATCTTGTTGACCGGGGACAGCTCCTTGCCTACGTCGGCACGGGTGCGGCGCAGCATCAGGTACTTCTCCCGCAGGTAGGTCCCCAGGGCCTTCGGGTCCTTGATGATCATGTTCCGGCCGCCGTTGGACGATGCCCATTCCCTGGAAAAGTCGTCCCAGCTCCCCAGGCATCCTGGCTTGAGGATGTTCATGATGTTCCACATCTCGTCGCCGTAGTTGTAGACGGGGGTGGCGGTGAGCCCCAGGGACCACTGCACGTTCTGGCAGAGGTAGGAGGCTCCCTGTCCCTTCACCGTCCCGGTCCCGGTACGCAGCTCCTGGACCTCGTCAAATACGGCGAGCTTGAAGTATCCTGTGCGGAACGTCTCGATCCATCCGCCGAGGCAGGTGTACCGGAAAATGTAGACGTCCGCCTCGGGGAGCGGGTAGCTCCTGGTCTTCTTGATGACGTGGACGCGCAGGTGAGAGAAGCTCTCGAGCTTTTCTTTCCATTGGCGGGGGAGGTGGCTCTGGACGACAATCGCCGCCGGCAGGTGTTCCGGCCGCGCTGCGGCGCCGATACCGACGTATGTCTTGCCGAGGCCTACCTCGTCTCCGCAGAGGAGTACTCCGTTGTGGTGCAGCACCTCGGTTGCCTGGGTCTGGTAGTGGCGCATCCCCTGACCGTCCTTAAGCATGGCGTAGGAGGGGGGCACGTAGTCTGGGCAGAGGATCGCCTCCATGTGGGCCTGGGTCTGGTAGAATCTAGCGCTTCCCGCCTCCAGGGCTGTCTGGTCCTCGTCGGTGATCTCCATCGGGTACCGCTGGGTGAACCAGAGCAGATCGGCGCAGTTCTCCTGATTGTTCTCGAACTCGAAGGGCGAGACCGCCATCTTACCGATCTTGGTGAAGATGCTCTTGAGCTTGATATTGACGTGTGGTTCGGTGTCGTGCATGTACCAGTAGCTGCCGGCGGCGTGCAGTGTCAGTTTGCCGTATGTCCTCAAATCCAGGCCCTCCCGAGGGATAAATAAAAGGCAGGGACTCCCTCGATCTCTTGAGGGAGACCCATTGCATGGTTGGTGACCAGGATGATGGCGGAGAGTTTGCCGGTCCGGCAGTAGCGCTGGAGCTGTCGGTACACCTCCATGGGGCCTCCGCCGATCTTGAGCTCTATTCCGATCCCTATCTCTTTGCCGCGTCCCGAGGTCGCGCTGGTCAGGGCTCGCTCTGGGACGTAGAAGTCGATGATGTTCTCCATGCGCTCGTCGCTGCCCAGGCGGTACTCGCGCTCGTGGCGGATCCCGTTGGCGTCGAGCGCCTGCCCGACCTCCTGCTGGGCGTTCTTCTCGGTGGAGAGGTCGAAGCGGTAGCGCTTGAGGGTCTCGATGATCGCCTGGGGTGTCATGTCAGTCGAGGCCTCCCTTTGCTTTGCGTCTCCGCTCTCTGGCCTCGTACCGTTCCCGGTTGCGCCAGGTATCGTATGCTGCCATAAGTGCCACTACGGCCCCTGCCATTATTGCTGCTGCTGCGATCTTGCATGCGATCATGCTGTCTGCTCCTCCGTCTCGATTTGTACCGTCTCCTGGCTGCAGAGGCGCATGAGCTGGCGCATGGCCGCTCCCTGCTCCTGGCCGGCCTTGCGCTTCGCCTGGAACAGCGGCTCGCTGCCGAGGCAGGTCGGACACCACTCGTCCTGGTGCTGGGTGTCCTGGTAGCAGATGCCCTTCGGCTCGCGGTCGCCGTTGTCTGCTCCCTCGACCTCGCATCCACCGTGCTTCTCCCTGTACGCCTTGAGTCCGGCCTTGGCCTTCTGCAGCGCCTTGCGGGCGCGGTGCCATCTCATGGCTGCTGTCTCGATCGGTGTCGCCATCCTGGTGTTCCCTCCTTCTGATGATATACGCTACACCTGGGGCGTGACTTTACCCTTCGTGCGCCATCTGCTCGTGGCTGTGGCAGGGGGTATCGGCGCAGAAGAGCTGGGTCTTCTGGTTGCAGAATGCCTCCGTCTTGCCGGGCTTGCGGCGGCTGGGTCTGCGGTCGCGGAAGAAGATCACTCCCTCCTTCAGCTCGTTGCGGGGGCGGGTCCTGTGGCAGCGGGCGCACTTCGGCAGGTCGCTTTCTACCTCGTAGAAGGAGACAAGGCGTTCCTCGCCAGTGCGGCAGTTTTTAGCCCTGACCTGCCTCTCGGGGACCAGCTCCTCAATTACCTCGTGTTCGTCCTGCGGGTCGGTCAGCGATGCTTTTTTGACCTGGAATTTGTCTCCCTGTTTCATCTGTTGCTCCTTTCAGTGGTGAGTTCCTGCGCTCGGCCATCCGGCGCCTTGCTTCCTTAAGGCATTCGTGCAGAATGATCCAGTCTTCCTTACACCATGGCTTCATCGGCCATCCGCGTCGGTCCAGGCCTGTCATGCCTCTTGTCCCTCCCGAAGCGGTGAGCCCTGGAGGTTGTGGCGTCTCAGGTAGTCCATGTATTTCAGCGGCAGCAGGTGATTCGGTACAACTTTGAGGAGCGCTCGGCAGAGCAGCTTGACCATCATGGCGAGGTCGTGGATCCGCACGGTGTCCTTGTTGTCCTTTCCGCCGATGTTCGCCATAAACCGGGCATCTTCTCGTAGCAGCAGCTCCACGGCCGTGTCGCAGGCGCCGCTGATCGGTCGCCGGCCGCTTTCCCAATCCTGGTAGGTACGCCGTGGGGTCTTGATCCGCTTGGCCATCTCACCGGGTTTAAATCCGAGCGTTTTCCTGGCTGCCTTCAGCTGCTCGGAGGTAATGATGGGGTACTCGCTCGCCATTTTTGTTTCCTTTCGCCTTGTTCTGCACGCATAGCGTGCGGATTTGCTAATTTGCACTTTTTCGCAAGTTACTCTGTCACCGGCTTATATCCGGGACATGCCGGGTTGGGTCCGTGTCCGGTCCCGCAGTCGTCGCGCTCGCAGTCCATGACGTCCTGGCAGGGGACCGGCTGCGCCGGCCACTCGTACTCGCCGCGGCGATGCAGTCTGGTGGCCTCGGCGCTGTTCATGGTCAGCGGCAGCGGGTAGTGCCCGAGGATGTCGGGGCCGCGCCAGTTGCAGTCGTCGCCTCTGATCACGACGCCGACCGAGTAGCCTGCCGTCGGCTGCCTCAGTACCGCGTAGAGGCGGTCCGGTTCGATCTTCCCAGGGAGGCCTGGGATCCACTGTTGTTTCATGCCTGGTCCCCTTTCTCGGCGGCGAGCGTTTTCTTAGCGTCCTTGATCCAGTCTCTGATCGCATCCTCAATGGCAGCCTGCCGCTTGACGCCGGTTTGGGTGCATATGCGGTCGAGTTCTTCCAGGTCTGCTTGCTGGAGACGCAGCGAAAGCTGGGCCGTTTTGTTGCCTCCGGTCGTGGCACGTTTGATGCGTTCTTTCAGGTCCATGGGGTGCTCCTTCACTTCGTGGTGTGCTGCTTTCTGGTGAAAGCCCTGTGTGCAGAATGACGGCTCCAGGGGCTCGGCTTGACCAGCTCGAACGTCGTGGCGTCGATCGCCTTCTCCGCCTTGCGGCATTTACGCCAGGCGTACCAGAGCAAGAGCAGCGCTCCGGGGACCGTGTACCTGGGGTCGATCCAGTTCCAAGCGATCTGGCGGATCATATCCTCCTTCCCGCGATAGTCCATAATGAGGCTGCTGACGGCCATGTGGCTGGCGAATCCTGCCCACCAGATCGTCCCGGTGTTCTTCGTGCTCATGCGTCGCTCCTGGTGGTGCGGCTCCCCCTCTCCCGGCAGGGGAGGGGGAGCCTGGGGGTCTATGCTATGGTCCCTTTGGCGCTGTACGGTTGACCGTTGGGCTCTCCGTACCGGAGGTGACAGTTCTCGGTGCCGCAGCGCATGCAGTCCACCAGGGTGGGCGATTCGTGCGTGTGCGGGCATGCCTCGGGTGCCACGTTGATGTTCTCGGGCATGTGCTCGATCGCGGCCATGAACTCGGCTTTCCAGCAGTCGCAGGTCTTGCCGGCGGGCGGGCAGCACTGCGGGGTATGCGGTGCCCTATACTTCACGATGCTGCGGAGGGTTTCGATCTTCCTCCTGGCCTCGACTCGGCCGTGCTCGCTGTCCTCGAAGGCTTGCTTCATCTCCATGTAGGCTCTTTGCATCTGACCTTTCTGGAGCCGCTTGATCTCTGCAAGCATGCCCTCGGGGGTCCAGGGCCTTGACAGTTCCAGCGCTTCGCCGAAGCTGGCGAAGATGCGGATGGGAGCCATCAGCGGGGGTTCACCGTACACCGGCTTTGCAGCTTCCCGGAGACCCTTGATGTCTTCGAGGATCGTGTCAATAGAGGTGCCGGCCGGCCTTCCTAGCGCTCCCTCGACCGCGAGGCAGTCGTTGCAGTACATGATGGGCGGGTTTTGCTGCAGGCAATCGACTCTGCTCTGGAGCAGGCAGTTGCTGCCGTGCAGGCGGTCGACCTGCTCCTTCACCTGCTGGTACCTGGTGGCGAGGTCCGTGACGCCGACGTGCCAGACGCCTTCCGGGTGCTCGATGCCGGCGCGTTTCAGCGCGGCGCCAATCAGCTTCATCTGCTCGTGCCAGCTGTGGGTCGTCTTCCGTTGGAGCTCTACCTCGGATTCCAGCGCGAGGAGGTGGGAAAGCACCTGTCGGAGGGTGGCTCGCCTGGACCCGTCGGCCGTGACGTTGCTGGGGAAGCCTGCCTCTGACGCAAAGGTGTTGATGTCGGCGTGGGCTCTTTCGATAGCTGCTTCTGCGGCTTTGGCGTCAGCCTTGGATGTCTGGTGGCCGCGTTCGATTGCCAGCAGGCGCTCGTACTCGTCCTGGGATATGAGGCGGTCGCCATTGGCTAGAGTTCTGTTGTGGGTCCGGTATGCCTCGGCGTGCTGCTGGATGCTCTGAATCGTGTCGAGGATGATCTCGATCGGAGTGCCGGGCTTGAGCCTCAGTTTGGTGGTGATCTTTGCCATTTCATCTCCGCAGTCACGATTCGCCATCCATGCCAGGCTTTTAACTCCTTTGACGTTCCAGGTGTCGGTGTCACTTGCCGGTGGGCACTGGGCGACGCACATCAGGATCTTCTTTATTTCATGCTGTTCGGCTTTTGCATCGTCAAGGTCCTTGAGGATCGGCTCGATGTGGTGCTCGAATAGCTGGGCCATCTCGGCGCGGAGGGCTGTGCGCTGGTCGGGTGCCATGCCGGTCCCCCATTCGCCTTCTCTTGCTTCGAGGCCGTAGTCGTGACGCTTGGTGTAGCACATGGCGGTGATGATCTTCTCTCGCTTGGCGAAGGTTGCGTTGGTCGGGCCGGGTTCAGCAGCCGATACCTTCCCGCCAGCCCTGGTGCCGGAGAAGGTCAGCGGTCGGTCTTGCCCGCGCTGGGGCTCCTCGGTGTAGGGCACGCCGAGCCGGCCGGCGTAGAACTGCGGCATGATGTGCTGCGCTGCGAACGCTCTGACGACGTCCTCGGGCGTTGTCTTGCCGAGGGTGGATCCGGTCATGATCCGTAGCATGATGATGGGGATGTTTCTGTGGACGTTTCTGGTGCCTCGCTTCATGCTGCCTCCTGGGGTATGTGATGTACTGCTGGGTTGCCTAAGCCTTCGCCTGCAGAATGATCGGCTTGTCGCAGTTCGGGCACTCCTCGTCGTCCTCCGGCGGGTCCGAGGCCATCATGGTCTTGCCGCACTCGGTGACGTAGGTTGCGCTTTTTCCCTCGGCGAGCTGCCAGATGCAGGTTCCTTCCATGGTCCTCTCCTTGTGGTGGCCTTCTCAGAATGGCCGGTTGTGCAGGTCCCAGATGTGCTGGGCCAGGGGGGGCTCGATGCCGCGGGTCGCTGCGAGGTCGTGCCAATCGTTGAAGCGCATCCCGATGTTGTAGGCGCCGCAGGCTGCCTTGAAGCGGTCGAAGAGGAAGGCGTCCTTGTCCTCGGGGCTCCGGTCCTTGATCGTCTCCCAGACGGCCGCGTTCTCCATCATTTCGACCATGACGCCCAGGTATGCGTCCTTCAGCTCCTGGTCGGTGAACATCGTGCCGTTCCCGGGAGCTACCTGCCAGCAGCCACCGGGCCGGGGCTGGACTGCGACGCCTTCCTTCCCCATGCGCTCGAGGAGCCTCTTGGCCATGCCGTAGCCGAGGAAGTTCCTCTGCATGATCAGGTGGACGCTGACCTGTCCAGTTTCCTTGGCCTGGGTGACGGCCTTCTCGTACCACTGGTCTTCGGTTAGCCGCTGCTCGGCGCCGTGGTGTCCGCAGCTCGGGCAGGTCCCTAGTGCGTGGTCCATGCTAGTCCTCCCCCTTCGCTGGCCTAGTCGCCATGGCGTATGCGTCCTGGTGGAGCAGCGTCGGCTCGGTCCTGCCGTGCTCCAGGTCGCTGATCTCGGATGCCCGCATGCCGATGGCCTTCGCCAACTCGCGGACGCTCATGTCGGCTGCCTGGCGCATCCGCTTCAGCACCTCCCCCTCCTCGGCGAAGGGCCGGGGGGCGTTGAGGGCTGCTGCAAGTCCGGGGTGGCGCTCGTTGAACTCCTCCTGGGTCAGCATCTCGTGGCCGTCCCTGCTGTTGATGTGGATCATCTAGTCCTCCTCCTCGATGTGGGCTTCGATGTGTCCATAGTCGAGTCCGCAGTTCCTCTGCATGATGTCGTCGTGGGCTCGCTTCCTAGCCTCTGCGCTCCAGATCGCGTAGATGTGCTCGCTGTAGATGGCCTCGTTGTCGAGGTCTTTCCAGTAGGAGCCGAAGACGTGGAAGCGGTGCAGCTCGTCGACTGCCGTCGCCTTGACCATGAGGTCGCCGGGGATCTCCTCGGTGTCGCCGAACTGGAAGGGCTTGCCGACGTAGTAGGCGCGGGCCTCGTCGATGGTCGCGTTCATCCTGGTGGTGGTCACGTTGCCGTTCTCCCAGGTGATGCGGTAGGTGTGGGCCTTGGGGCGTTCAGCCATGGTCTAGTCCTCCTTCCTGGTGTCGGGCTGCCCCAGCTCGTCGCTGTAGTAGATGCCGTCGGCGGGTACCCGGCGGCGGTCCTTGCAGACCGGGCAGGTGCCGATTTCGAAGCCGCAGCTCTTGGCGTAGTAGCAGGTCGGGTCCATCGGTCCGGTGTATGCGGGCTCCGGCTTTATGATCTCCCCCACGATGGCCTCGCGGACCTTTTCGAGTTCCGCCACCGAGATGATGGTCCCTGCGTACCCCTCGGCGCTTCTGAGCAGCCGGTCGACGATGCCGAGCGCTGCGTCCAGTGTCACTTTGCTCATGCCTGGGCTCCTTTGATCTTCACTGAGAAGGATGGTTTGTATGGGCCTGCTCCGCCGTCAGCTCGTTCCGCGACCTCCTGGAGCACCGTTAGTCCCTCATGGGTCACCTCCATGTCGAAGCTGAGTTCGTCTTCGGCAAGCATCTCGACAGTGACCAGCAGTTTGTCGTTTTGGGGGACCATGTGCTGGGTCCTCTGGAGCAGTGCCCGCTCGTCTTCGAGTTCGGGGCAGTCCCCGTTGCCGCGGGAATCGTCATGCCAGGCGTCGGCTCTCTCGATCGCGTAGCCGAGTGCCTTTGTCAGCGCGGTGACCAAGCTGTCGAGCCTCTTGATTTCGTGCTGGTGCGCGTCCTTGATCGCTGCGGCGTACTGGCTGTTCGGCCTTATTGCCGCGATCGCATCCTGGATCAGCGGCCAGGCCTCCCTGACGCAGCCTCGGGCCTGGGGCGTCAGGTCGCTGATGTTGAGGACCGCGCAGAGTGTGTCGGCTGCTTCTACCGCGTCGTACAGTTGGGGGGCCGCTGCCATGAGGTTGAACATGCCCTTCTGGAAGTGGGAGTGGATCTCTCCGTTGATCTGGATACTCGCCAGCCAGTGCTTCTCTTTGTCGAGGAGGGTGGCGAAGTTCGCCTCGCCATCCAGATGTGCGGTCCATGGTGCTCTGTGTTTTTCTTCCATGTCGTTGCTCCTTTACCTGATTGCCGCGAGTTTGGTCTGGAACCTCTGGGCCTGGATCTGCTTCGCCTTCCGCTCCAGCCAGTCGTTGAATATCTCCTGGGCTTCCGCCCGATCGAAGCCTTCCGCCATGATGAGGGCGAGGGCCTTCTCCTCTAAGGCGTCGATGATTTCCTGTCTCGGGTTCGCCATGGCCGGGCTCCTAGTTGTTGATGCTCGGGGTGAAGAGGTTGAGGGTCAGCATGGCTTCCCAGCGCTGCTTGAGTTCTTCGGCGATCTCGAGGATGGTCGGCGTGGAGAGCATGTGCTCGTCGTCGAACTTTGCGAGCCAGGCGTCGGCTGCTGCCTTGTCCTCGTTTTCTTCGATGACCTCCATCCGCGTCCTCATTTCCTGGAAGGTCATCACCTGGCGGTACCCGCAGGCGCCGGTGTCGCTGTCGTCCGCTGCCATCACCGTGTAGTGGTTCGGGTTGCCGTCCGGGTCGCCGTGGTAGTAGCGTATTTCCAGGCAGACCGTCACCGGGCCGTCGTAGTGGGTGAGGCTCCAGCAGTCCTGGCCGTGCTTGTTTTTGCCGAGGTAGAGTTGCGGGATGATCGTCAGGTTTTTCATGGTGTCCCCCTGGGTATGGTATGCGCTACACCAGGTATAAGCCGGGGCGCCAGAATGATCAGCAGGTGCAGCCGAGGTCGCTGGGCGTTGCGAGTCTGGCGCGGCCGTGGATCCGACCAGTGAGGATGCAGTGCCGCTTGGCGCACTCGATTGCCCGCTCCTCGTTCCTGGCCTGGATGTACATGATGCGGCTGTCCGTCTTCTTGCCGTTGCCCTTGGTGAGGTAGACCACCCACTTCTTGAACGGCTTGTCGCGCCAGTAGGCTTCCGCGTCGAAGAAGAGGTCTGCTTGGTATGCTGTCGCCATGGTGGTTCTCCTTATGCCAGGGCCAGTTCCGGCGTGTAGCTCGCCTTCTCTTTCGCCCAGGGCCAGTAGTCGTCGAAGCTGCAGGTCTTGTAGAAGCGGCCGTTGACCCACCGGGCGAAGTGCTTGAGCCGGGCGTCGCCGCGCTGGTCGTATATCATCACGTAGGGGGAGACCTTCATCTCGATCAGTCGGCGGACCCGGTACATGTCCTCGTCGAAGCTGGTGTTGTATCCCGCCAAGGTGAAGCATAGGTGCTTCCATGGGTTGATGTGCTGCAGGAGTTCCTTGATGCCGTCCATCACCTGGTGTTCGAATGGCATGAGATCCCAGGCGTAGTGCAGCGACCGGAGGTGCTTGACCTCGGCCAGGGCCTTGGCGATCTCGGGGGTGACGAACCTGACGTCGATCCCCTGGCTGATGTCGATCGTGAGGCTGCGGTCGCGGCACTCGTGGAGCTTGGCGAGGCAATCCGGATCCGCTGTGAGGTTGTTGTCCATGAGGATGAGGACGTTCGATCGAGGGTTGAGGAGGTCGCCGATGTTGCCGACGCTGTGGAGCTGTCCTTCCTTCTTGGGGACGATGCAGAACCCGCAGGTCCTGACGCATCCCCTGGTGGTGAAGCCTATTCCGGCGTCCACCAAGGTCTGGGCCTTCTGGCGCTTCGTCTCCGCCTTCATGATCCCCTTGAGGCGCGGCAGGATGTGCTCGACTCGGTAGAGGTCGTAGTCGGGGCGGCAGGCTGCGACCTCCGCCGGAAGGGTCTTCGTGTAGTCGTATCCGGTCCCGCCGAACTCGATGCTGGGGTAGATGGCCTGGAGGCGCTCGGCCTTCGCCTTGTTCCTGGTGAAGATCACGCTGCAGTAAACCTTGTCCACGTCCCTGGCGCCGAAGTCGTTGAGGACGACCGTATCCCCCTGGGCCTTGTGGTAAGTCGATAGCTGCATGAGGGCGAGGTTCGGGAGTCTGCCGTCGTAGTCATAGAGTCCGATGCGTGCCATAGCTATGCCGTCCCTTTCGTCTCGTGATCCGCGAGGATTCGCTTCATGCTTTCGGGTGTGTACGCCTCGATGATCTCTAGGAGGGTCATGCGGGAGACCTTTGTGCGGATGGGTTCGCGTTGCGCCATGGCTATTCGCCTCCCTTGATTCGGTCGCTCGTTTCCTGGAGCTTCTTGATTAGGTACTCGTGGTTGTCGACGGGCACGCTGGTGAACATCTGCTCGATCACTCCCATCAGGGGGCCTTCGAGCGTTGTCGTGACGCGCTCTCCCCACACCTTTGCCTTCGCGTAGTTTTTCTTGGTGGGTGCCATGGCTACTTTCTCCTGATGTGTTCGGTCGACTCCTCGTCGATCGTGATGTTGAGGGCCATCACGCAGGTGTCGCAGGTGGGGCCTTTCTCGGTCTGGGTCGCCTCATCGAAGTAGTAGGGGATCCACTTCCCTTCTTCGATGGCTCGCTTCTCGGCGATCTTCTTCCCGCAGCAAGAGCAGGCGATCGTCTTGTTGGGCTCCAGCGTCTCGCCGGCTGCCGCTGCCCGCTTCTGCTTCTGGAGCAGTTCGTTGGCGCGACCGACGATATTCCGCCAGCTCTTGCCGGTCGCGTAGACCGCGTGCTCCTGGTCCTGCACGTAGAACTTCTCGTCGTCGGGGTTGTAGCTGATAGAGACCTTGCCGATCTGCTGTTGGTCGATTGTCGGTTTGTCGTCCCCGTCAGTCTTGAGGGTGTAGTGGAATTTCTCGGCCATGACTGTTTCCTCCCTTAGAGCTTGAAGGCTTCGGCGACGGTGATCTTGATCTCCATGCCGCTGCAGGTGACGGTGGCGCCCTGGGTGGGGTCGTCGGGGAGGTTGAGCTTGCCGCCGTATGCGGGGTTGAGGTTGAGGCGCTTCATCTTGTTCAGCTTCTGGATCTGCGCGGGGCTCAGGTCGTGCTGTGCCATGGTGTTCCTCCTGGTGCTGGGGTTGGTGCTGCTTCCCCTGGCCTAAGCCCTGCTGCCAGAATGATCATCCTCGCCGCGTCTCCAGAGCGCGCCGGGCGCTACCCACCAGCAGCCGTGTTCCGGGTAGAGCACCGGGACCTCTCCGGGGTGGATCCCTGTGCCTTCGACGAGCTTGCCCTTCTGGCTCGGGCAGGTCCCCATGCAGTAGGCGTGCGAGGTGACGATGCCGTCTCCGAACTGCCCGCCGTGGACCTTCTCCCCGGATCGGAATCCGCCGGGCCACTCGTCGGAGGCTTTGCCGAATTCGAGTGACGCGATTTGGTAGTGCCAGAAGTCTTCCCGCTCTTGGCGTTCGGTCCCGTCGCAAACCCGGTCGAGGTATGCGCGGTCCTCCATCTCCTTCATGGTGTGGGGAATGGTCATGCTCTGGCTCTCCGGTACGGTCCCAGGCGCTGCTCGCACTCGGTGATGATGGCCTTGAGGGTGCGCCGGTAGTCGCGCTCCCCGCGCACGGAGGTCTTGCTGCGCCGCAAGCTGATGGTGATGGCGAAGCCCTTGCCGGGGTCCTGGATCGTTTCCAGCTGCACCTGGGCGGCTCTTTTCTTCTCGGTTATTCTCATGGTTTAGTCCTTGTCATGTTTCCACCCGTTTTCTGTAGATCTTGGTGAAACGGCCATCCACACAATGCCCCTTGCGAAGCGCGATCCGAGCCAGCCGCACCCTGGCATTATGGCTATGGTCCGATTGCCGTAGTAGCCCGAGATAACTGTTTGTGCTCCGCACCAAGTCTTCGCCGTTGTTGCTGGAGACTGCCGCTATCGCATTGTCAAAGGTCGTCCGTCTGAGCACCCGTCGCCATGGTTTTATGATCTGACCAACAAAATCCACGCCGCGCTCGATGGGCTGCAAGATCGTCTTGCGAGGGTTGAGAGTCATGCTGAGGCGCTCTGATATGTAACTGCCGATCTCTGCTGCTGCCCGGTTCAACCATTCCGGCGACTCGTGCAGCAGCACCATGTCGTCCACGTAGCGGATGTAATGGCGGGCACCGATGCGGTGTTTCACGCACTGGTCAAGAGGGTTCATATAGACGTTGGCAAAAAACTGGCTACTCAGGTTGCCGATCGGCAGGCCAAGGTGAGACGGCTGGTTGAAAAGGCTCTTGTGCGGCGGGATCAGGGACAGCAGTTTCGGCGTCCCCTTGATGCGGACGTTCTCTCGCGGGTCGTGAAATAGGATGGTGTCGGCCAGCCACATGACCCACTGCTCTCCGATCTTCGGGGCCAACAGGCACCGGAGGATATTCTTGTCGATGCTGACGAAGAAATTGGCCACGTCTAGCTTCAGGTAATAGGCTGGCTTAGACCAGTTCTGGGTGATGCTTCTGATCTTGTGCTCCAAGCGCGTCGCTCCGTAAAGAGTGCCGCGGCCCGGTATGCAGGCGCAGCTGTCTACGATGAAGGAGCGGTGGAACCTGCCCGCTATCCGGTTGTAGAGCAGGTGATGTACGATGCGGTCGCGGAAGTCTGCAGCCCAGACCTCGCGGGGTCTGGGCCTGGTGACGACGAAGCAGATGGATGTGCCGGGGCGGTATGTGCCATCTACCAGTTCCCGGTGGAGCGCCATGATATTGCGCTCCAGGTTGTTTTCGAACTTCAAAGCATTAATGGTATTGCGCTTGCGCCTACGACAGTCGTAGTAGGCGCAGAGCAACTCGTCTACCGACAAATCGGCATCGTTGTAATCTGCGGACCGCCCTGACTCCGAAATTGTTGTTCTTATTGTTGTTGTTCTGGTTGCCATTGTTGAAATTCACGATCCAGGCGTTGTTGGAGTAGGAGGCGTAAAGTCATGCTGTTCACGTCGCATGACGGAAGGCTGAGCCGATCCGTCTTGAAACTGCGCCACGACCTTGCGGGACCGTGCCCGCTGGTTTCGCTGTCGGCACATTACCGTGGGGGGAATCCCCAGGGGCACGACCAGATTAATTCGCACGGACATAACCGCCGTAACGGTTATGCAGCAGGCGACGATGCGAACTTGAGCCAACCGGAGGACTGTCTTCCGACCTGGTCGGTCAGCTCGATGGTTTGGGCAAATTGCCCCGTACTGATTAGCCTCATGTCTTTGGACAGTCTGAGCATCAGCATCACCACCTGGAGGCGTTCCTGCAATGCCTCCAGGTGGTGCCGTTTGTCGCGGGCGCAATTCGCCCGGTAGACCAACACCACCAGCTCGACACACTCCTCGCGCACCTTGTTGCCGAGCGATTGCTTGTAGTCCCGCGGCATGTCCTTGGTGATGCGGGTAACCACCTGCAAGAGCTCATAGGTGACGCGGTAAATCGGGAGAGTGGAAGCCAGTGCCATCTGTTACCTCAATTGATAAATGGTTAAATTTTTAATCTGCGGACCGCCCTGACTCCGAAATTGAAGTTCTTATCGAGGTCGTACTGGTAGCCATTGAGGAAATTCACGAACCAGGCGTAGTAGGAGTAGGAGGCGTTTTCGGTGCTGGACCAGTACCAGTTCGGCTGGAAGGCCTCTACGGCGCCTTCACGGAACAGCTCGGGGGTGTTCTTGCGCTTGGGTCCGAGGTTCCGCCAGAGCATTGCCAGTTCGTCCCGGGACGGCAGGTGCCAGTCTTCGTGACCACCGATCCGGAGGGACCGGCAGAACTGTGCTGCCGGATGGTTCGCGCCGTTGATGCGGTCGCTGTTCGCCGCGCCGTCGTCATCGCTGTCGGTGCCGTCGAAGGCGTTGAGGCTCTTCTTTTTGTATTGGATGTCCTGCTTCTCGCCTTCTACCTTCGGCGCCACCACCAGTGCGTAGCGCTCGCCGTCGATGGTCATCTCCCCGGCGAAAAACCCGCCACCGAGAGGGGTGCCAAGGGCCGCAAGGGGCTCGGCAAGGTAGAGCTTGGTTCCAATCGGCAGGGTTACGTTGGGCTCCGTCTCAATGGTGTTCTGCCACCCCGGTTGGTTGTTGTTCACTACAGTTGCGATCTGCTTCATAGTTCCCTCCTGGTCTTAAAGTATTTGCTGCTTGTCGTACCAAGCCGCTGCTTCAGAATGATGTAGGCGGCCTTCCTCTTGGCGTCTCGGTAAAAAGTGGGGTGGCTTTCCTTCCCCTGGTGCATGTTCCACCTCCTGCGTTTTGCAGCGGGTGTCATCTAACGCGGGTTTTATAGCACAGCTTGTGTGCTATACGCTACACCTTTTTATGATATACGCTACGGCTCGCCCTGGCAGGTGCCCCATCCTTTCTTGTCCGCCACTCCCTGGGCGGTTTCGCCGGCCAGCACGCGGACCGTGACTCCGCAGACCTCGCAGCGGTGGTGCTGCGGGTTGGCCTGCTGCTGCCAGTCGTGTTCGCCGGTCTTGAGGAGCTTCTTGGCCTCCTCGCTGAAATCCTGGAACGCCTTGACGTGGCCGTCGGGTTTGACGCGGGAGAGCGCCAGCTCGCAGTAGAGGTCGGCGTGCAGGAAGTGGGGGTCGAGCCCGATGTTCTCGAAGACCATCTTGTACTTGCCCTGCTTCTCGTCGATCACGACCTTGCGGCGCGCCACCTTCTGGAGGTGTACCCAGAACCATGCCTTGCAGATTCGGAGCGTCACCGGGCGGCCGACGTTGTCCTGGACGGTTGCCTCCAGGGCCAGCTCGTTTGGCTGCTCCTTGAGGCGGTGGACGTACTTCATAAGGTTCCACTCGATGCCGTGGTACCGGCTGATTTTGCAGGTGTACTTGTTCTTCGTCTCCTCGCTGCTTTTCCGCTCGCTGGCATTCTCCTTCGGTCGGTCCCCCCAGACGCAGATATCGTCGTCTCCCTTCTTGTCGTAGGAGTAGTCTGCGAGCCAGACCCGGCCTTTCCAGCGCTTGGCGAAGCGTCGAGCCTCGTTGATGTTCGGCATGGAGTCCACGACGCAGACGTTGATGTCGTACTGCTCCATCAGCTCGTCGCAGCGCTTCCATGGGTCGTCGTCGTAGATCGCCTCGATGTGAGCGAGCCGGCTCTTGCTGGTGCCGATGATCGGGTCTTTCGGTCCCCAATACCGGATGGTCACGATATTGAAGCCTCCCATCTGGTCGACTCCCATGGCGAAGTTCTGCCCCTTGGTGAGCCAGCGGAGGTCCTGGTTGACCGTGGCGCCCAGGATGGTGTCGTTGACGATCTGGCTCTCCGGGGCCAGGTAGGCGATGCCGAGCTTGGAGTTGAAGAACTCCTGCAGGTCGCTGGCCTCCTGGTACGCCTTGAGCATCCTCTCCGCGTTCTGCCGGCAAGAGAGCGTCTGCGGGATGTGGTAGCCGATCACCTTGCTGTCGGGGTTGTGCGGGATCCAGAGCCCTTCCCTCGGGTTGATGATCGGCTCCTTGCAGACCGGGCAGATGTAGAAGGTGTCGGGCAAGTGGCGCAGGCTCGGGGTCATGCCCTGGGATTTCTCCCCGATGCAGTTGGGGAATACATCTGCCAGCACGACGCCGTCCTTGCCGTTGCATTTGCACTTGCTGTGGAAGCGGTGCTGGTTGCTCAGTTTGTAGTGCTTGTCGATGTTGGCGTCGGGGTAGCCGGCCGTGCTGAATTTGAAGTCAATCGGGTACGGGCTGTGGCTGATCCTCTCCATGGCGCGCTCGATGTCGCCGTCGAGCATCCGGCGCACCTCGTCGAAGAGGACGCCGAGCATCGGGATGGACTCAGTGGAGGTCTTGCCCTGCATGTACGAGAAAAATATCTGTGACGGTCCCAGGGAGCGGACGCGCTTCTGGTCGGTCTTTCGCTTTTCCCCGTCGTCGGCCGTGGGATCCTCCCCCCAGAGCGGCTTGATCTCCGGGATGGATCGCACCGTCGGCTTGAAGCGGACGTCCGAGAAGATCATGGCCATGGCCTGGTCTGGGAGGAAGTAGCCGAAGTACTTCCCCCAGAACCGCATGGCGAGCCATACGAGCAGCAGGAAGCCGCCGATGGTCTTGCCTACCTGGGCGCCGCACATCCAGACCGCGGACAGTCCGTCCTCGTTGCGGTCGCCGGTCAGCTGAAACGCCTTGTATGGCTCCAGTAAATACTCGTGGCCTTCCCAGGTGAACGGCTCGTTGTCGACTCGTAGCGTCGGGCGGATCATCTCCACGAACGTGTGGAGGTTGTCGGGCGCGTTCTTGCTGATCAGCGGCCTGGTGGCTGCGGTCATGATGTGGTCGGGGATAGCTACGCCGCGCTGTTTTAGCAGCTCCATTGCCTGCCTACGCTGCATTTCCTTCCGGCGTTCAAGCTCCTGCAGTATCTGGGTCTTCGAGTAGTGCAAGGAGTTCCTCGGTGCTCTTGTCTTTGAGATCGTTGTCGATTTTGATACTTCTGCCCCAGCGCTCTTTAAACCGGCGCTCCAGGTACCAGGCGACCGCCTGCCATGATTCTTTACCGTGGGCGCGTATCTGGGCGATGCCCTGAACCTCCGACTCGGCAAGCGCCCTTTTTATGGCGTCCGAAAATTTGACGTATTCTTCACCTTCCCCGCGGGCACCCAGGCGCATCCATGCGTAGAGAGTATCCTTGCTTATGCCACCGTAAGCTGCGGCCGTCTCCATGAAGGACCCGCCCCTGATGGCGGAGCATATGCTATCCTGGATCTGCTGCGTTATCTTTGGCGGCCGGCCGCGTCCCTTCTTGTCGTCGTCCTTCTGCTTCTCGGCGAGGACCTTCTTGTCCGGCGCCCTCGGGGCTCGCTTCCGCTTCGGCTTGGCTTTCGGCTTGGCAGCAGGCTTCTTCGGTGCGGGCTTCTCCGCGGCCGGGGCGGCGCTCTGCTTCTTCGGTGCCTTCGGTTTGGTCATGGTGCTGTGTCCTCTGGTAAGGGGGATGAAAGCCCCATGCAAGGGGCTTCCAAGGGGCTATGCTTCAGGTGTTTCTTCTGCTATCAGCTGGCCGATGCCGGTCTCGAACAGGGCCTTGGCTTCCTTGTGCCCCGGGTGCAGGACGCAGAGGCAGTCGTTCTCTTGTTGGAAGGAGCGGCAGACCTCAGGGCGGTGCTCGTATATGCCACAGAGCCCGTCGCGGCGGACCATCTTGCACCGGAGGTACCAGGCGTGCGTCCCTGTCGTGGTCTGGGCGTGGGCCAGCAGCTCAAACGGCAGCGCGCCGTCGGGGTAGTTGTCGATCATATCCTGGGCCTCGATCGGGTCTTCGGTCGCCGGCCATGGCGTTCCCTTAACCCAGAGGGCGAGCTTGCGGCAGCAGGCACCCAGATCGGGGCAGATGGTGCGGCAGTCGACCTCATGGATCTGGGGGACGAGGTGCGTGCAGTCTATCTCCCTGTATTTGGTTTTGGAGAAGTCCCTCGGTATCGTGAGGGTTCCCACGAATGCCTGGAGGCGCATGGCCTTGAGCTTCTGGACGCGACGGCCGCGAGCGTTGCGCTTCTTCGTCTTGAGCTTGCGGAGCATCTTGGTGTGCTGCGGGCCGTATGTTACCTCCTCGATCATACCTTCTCCTCTACCATTGGAATTTAAGTTGCTCGCTCTCGTACATCTCCTGGGCCATCCTGTGGGCTCTGCATCTCCTGCGTCTGCGGTGCGCTCGGTCCCGGTTCGTGGTGTCCATGCCTATCGCCTTTCGGCAGGTGCAACCTACGCCGACCGCAATGGACTTTGGGGACGTGAGGACCCGGCCGCATATCCGGCAGCGGGTCGCCGCCTTGATCTGGGTGACGAGCACCTGTTCTCCCATCGGCTGCCTCCTCAGTGGTGGTCTTCGATGGGCTGCAGGCTGGCCTCGGCCTCTTTCCAGCATTTCAGCCAGGTGCTCTCGACGTATAGGTCGCTGACGGGAATGTGCCAGTTGTTCTCCCTGGCCAGCGCGAGGTACATCTTGAACTCGTCCGATGCGCCGCTAAAGTCGGGCTCTGCCGATTCCTCCGGCTCTCCCGGCAGCGGGATGCGCTGGTATTTGAGGACCGGACGCAGTGTGCCGTTGACGTCCTGCATATCCACCGGCGCGAAGTAGATGCGGGGGTGGTTGTCCCAATGGAACACCTCGCTGGTGTCTTCGGCTTGGGCCAGGTACCCGCGCTTGGCGATCTCCGTCACGTCCACGATTATGGACCCGGTCTGCTCCTGGACAAAGGCGGTGATGACGTTGTTCTTGTGGTTCACGACCTCCTGGCGCATCGCCTCGATCATCTCAGCGTAGATGCCCTGGGCGGTCAGGATGGTGTTCGCCTGCTTCTTTCTCTGCCAGTCGTTCTGTGCCATCTGGTTGGTTCCTCGCTTTCCTTCGGTTGATGGCTTCCTGCGCCATGGTTCGCACTTCTTCTTCCGGGATCCCGCGCCCTGGGGCGAATACCTCGCTCATCCAGGACATGAGGCGGATCGCGTTGAACGTTCCGTCGGGGTTCTTGCAGGCCTCCTCGAGGGTTTTGGCCTTCCTGGGATCTTTGGTCATTTCCCACATTGTGTTTACTAAGCCGCGGCTTAATCGACCATTCCTGTAGCGGCAATCGGCCTGTGCCGTATCTGATCTATCTTTTGGCGGTGCCATGCGATGGTTCCACCCAATCCGAGGTCTGCCGGGCACTCCGGGTGTGCAGCCAACTCGACGATGCGGGCGTTCTCCTCAAGAGTCCCGGCCGCTTCAAGCAGCAAGGCCAGATCATCGGTAACTGCTGGTACTCTTCCAACTATTTCCCTAATCTGCGCTGCGAGCCTGGTGTGTTTTTTCATGGCAGTGCTTTCTCCTCTGCGAGTTGGTATGCGCTACATGTTGGGCATTACTTTAGACGGCGTGGTGGACCTGCTTCCCCTCGGGGACCGGGCCGTTATGCTGTTCCCATACCCAGACGTGCCCTAGCTTTTGTCTGTGCTCCCCTCCGGTCATGCTTTGAGGGAGCACGAACCGGACGTATCCCTTCGGGGTCAGTCTCCATGTTTTGGCAGGGTAGCCGTAATCGGGCGATGGGTTTGGTTTGCGTGGCATGTCGTGCCTCCTTTGGCTTCATCAGTCGGTGCAACATGCCATGTTTTTTTGATATACGCTACAGTTTGGCTCGTTGTTTTTCTACCTCTGAAAATGGTATGAGCTTCCCGTTGGGGCCGACCAGTTTTGGCTCCTCGTGGCAGTATTCCCAATACCTTTTCAGCGACGCTTGGGCGTAGCCTGGGGCGAATTCCATCCCTCTGCCTTTGCGCCCAGTTTTTCGGCAGGTGATGATGGTGGTCCCGCTGCCAGAGAATAGGTCTACCACGATCTCCCCTGGGCGGCTGCTCGAACGAAGGTTGCGCTCCACCAGGCGGACGGGTTTCATTGTTGGATGCTCGACGCTCTTGGTGGGCTTGTCAATCCGGATGATGGTAGTGGGCTCTGCGTTCCTCCGCTCGTTGAGCATCTCGATCAGCTTCTTCTTGTCCATCTTGCCGAGGTCCAGGTCGTCGTCGATCACCGTGGTCTGTGTGAAGTCCCCTGCGAAGTAGTGCGCTGCGCCTTCCTTCCATCCGTACAGGATGGGCTCGTGCTTGTTGTTGTAGTCGCTCCTGGCGAGGACCGCGGCGTTCTTGACCCAGATCAGGCACTGCTTCCACATGAGGCCCTTGGTCCCGCAGATCGCGGCGCGGAATACGTCTCCGACTCCTCCGCCTTCGGCGTGGGCGATGTAGAAGCATCCGCCCTTCTTGAGCAAGTGGTGCACCGAGGAAAAGACCGCATCCAGGAACTTGCGGAAGTCCGCTTCGTTGAGGTTGTCGTTGTCGATCTTGCCGGCCTTTGTCTCGTAGGCAATGTTGTACGGGGGGTCGCTCCAGAGCATGTCAGCCTTCTCGCCCTGCATGAGCTTGTCCACGTCCGCGAGGCTCGTACTTTCCCCGCAGAACAGGCGGCTTTCGCCCAGCAGCCACAGGTCCCCGAGCTTGACGAACGGATCCGGGACGGGTTCGACCTCCGGGTCCTCGGGTCCGAGTCCTTCCTCCTCGTCTTCTCCCAGGAGCGCCTTGAGCTCCGCGTCGTCGAAGCCGGTCAGGCTCATGTCGTACCCGCTCTGGTCGAGGTCCTGCAGGAGCGCTGCCAGCATCTCGTCGTCGAAGGCTCCGCCCATCTTGTTGGCTGCGATATTGGCGCCCTTCTCCTTAGTTTCGCTCCAAGCGACCTCCCGGTAATTGAACCGGCCGTGGGGCGTCTGGATGTATCCGATGGCCACGGTCCCCGTCTCGTCGGTGTGCGGCTCCTTCACGATCTGCCAGTTCAGGTCGAGCTGCTTGACGCGCTGATGCCCGCCGACGGTGCGGCCGGTCTTCGTGTTGAAGACGATCCCGCCGATGTCGCCGTACTCCTTCATGGAGCGCTGCAGCACCTCCTGCTGTTCTACGCTGATCACCCTGGGGTTGTATCCCGCCGGCCGCAGGTCGCGGATGTTCTCCGGGTTGATCTCCTCGGCAGGGGTGGAGGTCATGGCCAGCGCCTTGTCGGGGCTAATCTTCGGCTTCTTGATCTTCTTCGCCTGGGGGCGTGCCTTCTTGTCTACGCTCATGTTTGTCTCCTGGTCTGGTACTTCCATCGCTTGTACATATTGTTTCGATCTACCCACTTCGGGATGCATCCGCAGGTGCATGGTGCCGCGTGGCAGACGATCCCGACCGCGCAGTCGTTGCTGTGGCCATTCCCTCTCACCTTGTCGAACTCTGTGAGACGGTCGAACCCTTCCTTTATGCTTCCTTCCTGTGCTTGCCCTGCTTCTTGGTGTACTCGGGGTTGTCGACGAGCTGGCCGTGTTCGATGATGATGGGCTTCTGGTTCTCCCCCTTGCTCGGGTGGAGGCGCCAGGTCTTGATGCGGCGCCGGTGGGATTCGCAGATGCGGAAGGAGACCTGGTGGCCGTCGACTTCCTCGATGTGCTGGTGTCCCTCGTAGGCGGTGTTCTTGCAGCCGTGGACTTGGCAGGCGTCCTCCGGCTTGCTCTCGATGATCCTGGTCAACGGAAGGCGGAGGCTTTCCTCGATGTACGCTCCGCAGATGACGCAGCTCTTGTCGTGTTCTGCGTGGATGTATTCCCTCCCGCGGCTTGTCACCAGGCGGTAGGTGAAGAGGATGCTGTCGCACTTGGGGCAGGTGGGGCATCCCTCGCAGCTGGTCTTCTGGCCTTTGTACCTGGCGCAATGGAATGTGCGCTTGGTGGGGTCCGTGCTGCTGTGGTGCCGGCAGTTGATGAACTGTCCCCGGATCTGGACCGGGCGTCCGGTCCGGTTCTTCGTGTCTACGGACATTGCGCTGCCCCTCCGTTTATCCAGGCGTTGAAGTCCCTCAGAAATTCCCGGAACGTGGTCAGGTCGAGGTCTTTGGTGCTCTTGATGCTGTGCAGGGCCTTGAATGCTTTCTTACAGGATTCGGCGTCGGTCACCTTGATCGGTCCCTGTATCTCGACGTATCTCTGGAACCTGGGGTTTTTGAAGAAGGTGGAGTGGAGCCCGGTGATTTCCACGGTCCCGACCTTCCCTGGGGCGTTCGGCTTCGGCGCTCCGAGTTGCTTCTGGTCCTCGACGATCTGCTTGAGGTTTTGCTCGCACTTGCTGATTGAGACACGCACGTTCTGGCCGGTCATTGATGTGAGGTATGGTCCGTGCTTTTTCTGCTCCTCCCAGACCGTCTCGACCACGAGGTGAAAGCGCCGGCCTTTGGTGCGGACGTCCAGTATGAAAGCCGGGTCGATCTCGATGTTGAGGCCCTCGGGCGTCAGCATGTTCAGTTTGACGTGACGCTCGATCAGTGCGGTGAGGGCTGCTGCCAGAATCTGGTCGTCGGGCAGCTCGATGATGCAGCGCCAAGCCTTGGCGGCTCGCATCCATTGGCGATCGAGGAATTTGCATGGTAGGTCTGTGGTCACTGCTTCTCCGTGCTGCCTGGGGATCGCTCTTGATTTACGCCGCCATGCGGAACCCTTCGCCGCGTACGGTAATGATCGTTTCCTTGCCGAGTTTGGTTCGGAGGTAGTTGATGTACACGTTGACGATGTTGGTGTGCTCCATGGCTCGGCCTTTCCAGATTTCCTCGAAGATCTCCTTTGTCGTGATTACTCGACCTCTGTTGGCGATGAGGTAGGCCAGGTGCTTCAGCTCAACCAGGGAGAGCTCTATCTCGGTGTCCCCCCTCACGGCCACCAACTTTACGGGGTGTATGCTGAACGGCGTTTCCTTTTCCACTTTAGTCCTCCTTTTGTTTGGTATGCGCTACACTGTAGGCGCAAGAATGCCATTCTAGTGGCATTTCTTGTTTTTACGACGGCAGGTGGGGCAGTGTAGCTTCCTCAGTGTGTCCTGCTGTGCAAGTGTTATCTGTGTCTGCATGAGGTCGTCGGCTGCATTAAATGCCTGCCTTTGCTCGGGGGTAAGTGTTGCTTTGAACTCTTTAACTTTTGTGGCTATCTCTCGGATCAACTCCTGGCGGTCGTCAAGGATTTGTGACAGCGTATCCTCCCCCTCGAAGGGACATTCCATTCCTGCGTCCTCCCTTATCTTAATAGAATTACAGGCTTGTGGACTTCTGTGTGATCCTTTGTTATAGTCTTTACCCATTAGACGGACTTTGTTATACGCTACACTTCATATCTAGGTCAAGCGTTTTCTGTTGTAAATCTTCCTTTTAATGATTGGTGCGAATGGCCGCTATATATCTTCACAAAAAAGGCGGGCGCGATGTTTTCCAGATACGCTTCACCCTGTATTTACCCGATGGTAGCCGCAAAACTCGGTACCGGTATCGTCCAACAAAAAGCGAGGCCACAGATGTCCTGCGTCATGCCGAGTGCATAGAGAGTGGTTCTCGGTCGTGCAATTTGTCGCCTCGTGAAATAATCCATGCCCAGCACGACGGCCTGCTCACTGCCGCCGAGGTTCTGATGTTCACTGGAGGGTTTGGGGTCCATGCCGAAAGGCGACGCCTAAGCACTTTAATGGATCGGTTTCACGAAATGCACCAGGGCCAGTGGCGTCCTCGGTCTAAGCAAAAGCTCGATGAAAGTTTTGGGAAAGTATTTGAGCTTCTGGGCGACGTCTACACGGACGAGATCAATCAGGAGATGCTGCTCTCTTTCTTTCAGCAGCTCTCCGGTTACCCGAAGTGGCGGAATCATGCCCACCTGCAATCGCTCTCTCTGAACAATTGCATGAATTCACCGAATTACTCGCCTATCAGTAGCGCGACCTTCGATGGCATCTGGGCCACCCTGGGGGCGCTCTTGACCTACGGTTCGGAGAATGGGGAATATGGTATTGCTAGGAATTTTTGCGGGGATCGTATTTTCAGCCTACACCGGAAGCTTTTGGAGAAAACCCGGAACGACGGTGTGGACCGGCTCCCCTATAGCAATTCGGATATCCGGCAGTTGATCCTCCGCCTGGGCATGATCGATAAGGTGGCCAATCCGCACATGCTGTGGATCCCCTTGATCGCCCTGTTCAATGGTATGCGCCAGGGCGAGATCTGCCAGCTCTTTTGCGATGATGTTGTGAAGGTGGACCGGATCATCTGTTTCAGAATTAGGGACTTTTCGGCTCGGAAGCAGAGCGTAAAAAACGAGGGGAGCTGCCGGACGATCCCGGTTCATCCGACGCTGCTCGGCCTGGGGTTTATGGACTTCGTCGCCTCCCGGTTGAGGCTCGGCCACGAGCGTCTCTGGCAAGGCGTAAAATCTCGAAAGGTGGAATACTACGAGAAGCAGGACAACTATTCTCACTATTTCGAAAAGTGGTATAACGACACTTTTAGAAAATATGTGATCTTGGAGCCGAAAGATCGAAAGCGGAAGCCGTTCCATTCGCTTCGGCATACCTTCATCAACTGGTTCTTCCAGAATGTTCGGTCGCAGGATCGGGACAATGCTGCGGTGAAAAGCCTGGTCGGGCATCTCGAATCCGACGAGCACAAGATGATCGACGCTCTGCTGAAAGGGATAAGTTGGGAGGTCTATAGCCAACAATTAACTCCTAAGCCCTTGCTGAAAACATTAGAGCTGTTAAACTTTAATGTTGATCTGTCTTCTCTCAATTTGCCGGCGAAGTGGTAGGTTTGTCTTTTTGGTGTCCGGTTGTGGTGGGGGAGACTTTTTCCTGCGAAGTATCGCGCCGTTACCTGGTTTGTGGTTCGATCCCCACTATCCACCCCAATTTATTTTTTTCTCTTCCGCTGGTTGGCCGGATTCATTAATGTGTCGCCCATCGGGGCGAGGTAGCAGTATGCAGCCGCGAGAGTGGCGGAATTGGCAGACGCACTAGACTTAGGATCTAGCTCCTCACGGAATAGGGGTTCAAGTCCCCTCTCTCGCACCAGATGAGATTCCTTAAGCCTTTCAGTACCGTAGCCTGGGTGTTGTATAGGCTTTTTGTCGGCTCCATGTAGTTGGTATACGCTTCATGTGAGAATCTGCTCCTTAGCCCGCGTTTTTTGTCTTTTCTTTGTCCGCAGCACCATAAGGGAGGCTTTATGGAATTTAACCGATTGATCCGTGAGCGTCGTGTTGGTTTGGGCCTTGGGGTCCGTGAGACGGCAAGGTTGACCACCCAATCGTTTGTGCCTTCTCCTATCAAATCCGCCGTGTACATCTCCCGACTCGAAGAGGGCCGGTCTGCCGATATGCCTGTGGACTCTGTCACCATCGACAAGATGTGGGGCCTGGGCACTGTTTTGCTGATTAATCCCTTCGAGCTCTTTCTGAGGAGCCGGGGGCGTGAGGACTTAATGGCTTCTCTGTCGAGGTTCACTGTTCGGGACTGCACCGAAAAGGATTTCGGTAATTTCGTCCGCGGCCGTCGAGCGTTCCTGGATCTTTCGATGCGCGAGGCTTCGGCTCTCTCGGTTCCCTGGTCAGTCTCCACAGGCTATTGGTCCCAGATGGAAACCGATTTCAGAAGCTGCGCTGCGAAGATTTCCGGGGAGAAGCTCTGGGGGATAGCCGTGGCTCTGGATGTTGATCCGCTGCTCCTGTATGTTTTGTCTCGGAACATCGATCCGCGCTATCTCAACTCAGCTTCTCGGGATCGTCTGTTTTCCTAGCCTGGCAGTTCCTATCATATCATTTTACGCCAAGGTCTTTTTCTACCTGTAACGCAGGATCATATTTTGGGAGGGATGCCATGAAACGGATCGACGCAGAATACGCTGGCAATAAATACACGTTTCGCACGAATAACGACGGATCCTATCTGTTTGTCGGAGTAGGCGAGAATCGGCAGATCAGTTGCGAATCTGGTTTCGATTCGCTGCGTCGGATCAAACGCGCCATATCGGACCACATAAAGGGCGACCGAGAAAACCGGGAGTGGCTGCAGGCTGGTCGCGTCAATATGGGCGTGGCCGAACCGCGCATCAAATACCACATACCGGATCCGACGGTCTGGAAATCTTAATCGATAACGTCCTTCTGCCCCTCATCAAGAGGGGCTTTTTTGTCCCGATTTTCCCTTCTGCTTCTCCTAGTCTTTCATCCTTCGCATCATTCTGCATTTGTGGCTTTCCTCTCCCGGGAGGTGTGTCATGCCGGGCAAAAATTTTGACATTGTAACTGGACGCGGCTATGGTCGCCTCCATGCTCTTGCTTCCTAAGCCCACCACCGAGGAGTGTCCCGAGTACCTGGAGTGGATCCGCACGCTGCGGTGTGTCCGCCGGCATTGGGGTCCTTGCCATGCTCACCACCAGCCGAAGGTTGGCGGTGGATCCATGGGGATGAAGGTTTCGGACTTCCGAGCCCTGCCCTTGTGTCCCGCGTGTCACGATGCCTACCATCGCAATGGCCGGTCCACCTTCTGGGGCTCAACGGATTTTGAGGAGCTGATCCTCCAGTTCAACCTGGAATTTTTTTTGCGCACTGTGTAGCGCATATCATACCCTCCCCTTGAGGGGGAGGGTCCAACATGGAGGTTTATATGGCGAGTTTGAACAGGTGCGATTTCATCGGGCGCTGCGGGAAGGATCCCGAGGTGCGGTACACGGCGGGAGGCACGGCTGTCGCCAGCGTGTCGATCGCCTGCAGCGAAAAGTTCAAGGCGAAGTCCGGCGAGTGGGAGGAAAAAACGGAGTGGGTCAACCTGGTGTTCTGGGGCAAGCTCGCGGAGATCGTCGGGGAGTACGTCGCCAAGGGGAAGGAGATCTATGTCTCTGGCCGGATGCAGACGCGGAAGTGGCAGGACAAGGAGGGTAATGATCGGTACTCGACCGAGATCGTCTGCGAGAAGATGCAGATGCTCGGTGGCAAGGGTGATGGTGGCTCCGGCGGCGGTTCCCGCGGCGAGTCCTCTGGCCGGCCTGCTCGGGATAACTTGGGCGGTGCTGGGTCCTACGAGGAGCCTCCGTTTGACCCGACAGAGGACATCCCTTTCTGAGTGTGTAGCGTATGGCAACTTTTAGCTTGCTATGCGCTACACTTTTATGGCATGAGTGTTCCTAAATTTTGTTGCGTTGCGTGATTGGCAGATCACGGCATGAAGATAAGCAGCTTGGTTCCTGGTCCCTGGTGGCCAGAACCCTTAACCCTTCTCGGTGCGGACTGCCATCCCCCGAGAAGGGTTTTGCTTTTCCTGGAGGTGTTATGGACGGTTCTTCTTTTGAGCAGCATCAAAAATATTTCCGTTGTTTCGATTCTTTGCCTGCAACTGTGCGGCAGTATCTTTGGTCAGTCGCATCTCCTGGTTTGGAACTCTTCACTGTTAGTCATGGGTCGGGTTTGTATGATTTTGCGGTAATGGTTGCCGAGGCATCCGTACCTCTTCTGAAATGTGAATCTCCCATCGAGCAGCTCCTCCTTTTCGTTTTGAACGTTAAGGCTAAGGCCGGCCTTATCCCTGGGTTGTCCCAGGTCATAGCCCAAGGCTTGGTCCCGGCATGTGGGAAAAAGTACCGTGGAGACATCGTAATCGAATTCTCTCCTGGCTTCTTGGACAGGCCTGTCATCGTGGAATGTGATGGCCATGAATTCCACGAAAAGACTCGGGAGCAAGTCGCTAGGGATAAGGCTCGTCAGCGCGATTTGCAGATTGATGGCTACCATGTGATTCGCTTTGCTGGGTCCGAAGTCTTCAAGGATCCAGCTGCCTGTGCTGGAGACGTACTTCGCTTTATTCAGCGCTTGAAGGAGTCATGACTGTGTCCGTGCCTCAAGCCGAAAATGGTCACGTCGATATTGCCAACGAGATTGTGGAGGCGCTCTGCCGAGTCCAGCTCTCGGGTTACGAGTCTCGCGTGCTCTGGGCGATCTTCCGCAAGACCTACGGATGGCACAAGAAGGAGGACCGGATCTCGCTTTCGCAGTTCCAGGTTCTGACTGGGCTTCCCCTTCCCAAAATCAGCAATACCTTGAATCGGTTAGCGTTACGGAAAATGGTAACCGTTACCGATAATGGCAATGGCAAAACCAAAAGCTACGGATTTCAAAAGGTTTATTCGCTCTGGCAGGGGTTGCCGGAAAAGGTAATACCTGAATCGGCAATCCCTGTTTTTGGCATTGCCGAGAATGGGGCGGGGGGGTTGCCGGAATCGGCAAGTACAAAAGAAACTCTTACAAAAGAAAAAATCACAACAGCACCAGAGGGGGATATTCCGACCCGGGCTGAGGTCGCCTTCCTTTCTGTTTTTGCGGAAAAAGAGCCTCGGCTTCGTGAGCTTTATCCTCATGCCGACTTTTTAGTGCAGCGTGAAATTTGTGTGGCCCATTACCGGAACGATGCATCTGCCGCTCTTGATCCCTGGGTTGTCATCTTGAAGTGGTTCGCTCGTATCCCAAAGGAGGATTTTTATGTCGCAACTAGACCGAGATACGTTGGCAGGTCAGGCTCGTCTGCTGCAGGTGCGGAAGAATCTGGGAGCGCCCTTAATGACGAGTTCTGCAATCCGGCCCGTCTCGGCTCCGATCCTTTGTAAGCACTGCGGGGCCGAGCGTGCCCGTCTTCCCTTCTGCGATCACATCTCCGAGCCGTGCCTGTGTGCCGGCGCCCTGGCCGAGCGCGATGCTCTTCTCGAGGCGGAGCGTCTGAACTCCGAGCGGGTCCTGGCTGCCCAGGCTCGGGAGCGCGAGGACAAGCAGACGGCGCTGATCCGTAAGCTTGCGCTGGAAATGCCCGAGAAGCTCCGCGGCTGCTCTTTCGATAACTTTCAGGTGCAGTCTCATACCCGGCAGATGTTTGATGCTGCCCGGCGCTTGGTGGACCGCAACGGCGCGGGGCTCGGGTTGATGCTCCTGGGGGACGTCGGTGTTGGCAAAACTCATCTGGCTGCGGCGATCGCTAATGCCGAGATCGCGGCCGGGCGTTCCGCCCTCTGCGGAACCGTCCCGGATCTGCTCTCCCGCATCAGTGCCTCCTGGGAGTCCGACACCGAGACGGAGCTGCAGGTGCTGCGTCCCTTCTTTGAGTGTTCCCTCCTGGTCTTGGACGATCTCGGGACCGAGTCGGTCCATCCCTGGGTGGAGGAGCGGATGTACCGGATCATCAACCACCGGTATACCTACGGGCGACGCCTGGTCATCACCACCAATGTTGGGTTGGAGGTCATCCAGGCCCGGTACGACAAACGGGGAAATCTTAGCGGCCAGCGGATCGTTTCTCGTCTCTTTGAAATGTGCGAGGGCGTGAACGTAAAGGGCCCAGACTACCGTCGGCGTCCTCGGAAGTAGCTTGGTGCTCCCTGTAGCCTGTTACCTCTACGATGATTTCGCTCTCCGTTGGCGCGACCTCTCCACCGGGGAGTGGCGGGACTACGAGGATGTGCTTTGGATGAAAGAGCACGCATTGCGTGCAATATGCGATCTTTTCATCTCTGCATCTCATGAGGTCATCGCGGTGGCGGATGGTGTGCGGGTGGTTAACTCTGATCGCCTGGTGGTTGAGTGCAAGCGGCGCGGGATCCCGGTGCGGACCTTTCAGTTGATTCGGGAGGTGGCGGAGGTGGCGGGTGTCCTCGATCGCCAGTTCTACTCGGTTGGTTTTGGTCCTGGGCTCTCCTCGAGGTATGCATGATCCGTCGGGCTCCTTCTTCCTCGCGTTGCTGCGTCATGGGGCGCGATCAGTTCCTACCCGGGAATGTCACCTGCATCTCTTGCCGCCGGCAGGATGTGCCGTGTCCCTTCGGTTCCGCGGTCCAGGTTCCTGCTCCGGCCGCTGCTTCGGTCGAGGAGAAGGCTGCTCCGAGGGCCAAGGAGCCGAACAAGACCGAGGCGGAGTATGGTCGACGGCTCTCCCTGGAGTTCCCTGTGTGCGATGTCCGGTATGAGGCGCTGGCTCTGATCGTTGAACTCGATAGGGATCGTTTCAGGTACAGTCCGGATTTTGTGGTGACCTTTCCCGGCGGCAGGATCCTCCTGGTCGAGGTGAAAAACGCCGGGTATCAATTTGCCTCATACGGTCGGGCCAAGCTCGCCTTTGCTACCTGCAGGGTCCAGTGGCCGATGTTCTCATATCGATGGGCTGAAAAAGATGGAGGTTCTTGGAATGTCACAGACTATTAACGTTTGCCCCCTATGCGGGAAGGCGATAAGCCGGAGATCGAAGCACTGCAAGGGGTGCTTTCGGACGGTGCAAACAGAAGATTACCGTCTTGAACGAGCTATTACTCGGTTCAAGGCAAGGATCGTAAAGCTGGACATTGGCTGTTGGGTACTTCGGGGCCTGGAGTCCGGTCCTGGGTATCCTTACGTGCATTTCCAGGGGGCAGACCATGGTGCCCACCGTGTTGCCTTGTTTGTCTTCGAAGGGTTGTCTCTGGATACGCCTCTTGATGCTATGCATTCCTGTGATAACCCGCGCTGTGTCAATCCTGGCCATCTCGATTATGGGACTCGCACTGAGAATATGCAGGATGCCAAGGCTAAAGGGAGGACTCGGAACGTCTCTGACTGGAGCGGGTTAAATAATCCGAAGTCAAAGATTTCGCCAAGCGATCATCCAGACATTGTTTCCTTGGCTGCGGCTGGTATCCCGCGGAAGGTGATCGCTGCTCAGTATGGGATTGGATACAACCGCGTATGTCAAATTTTAGGCTCGCGGTGATCATTCTGTCGGCCGGGTTTACTGTGGGTGCCGGTGTATAACCGGACGCTACTTTTTTTTGGAGGGTTTGATGGCCAGGAGAGCACCTGTTTACCGTGGGCTGTATCGCGTGGATCCGCAGCCGGCATTTGATTTCGGCGGCAAGCTGATCGTTGACCTTTTCGCTGGTGGCGGTGGCGCCTCTACCGGGATGGAGTGGGCTCTCGGGCGTAGTCCCGATATCGCTGTGAACCATGACCCGGAGGCGGTCGCGCTGCACCAGGTCAATCATCCGCATACCAAGCATTTCTGTGAGTCCGTCTTCGACGTGGTGCCCCAGGATGTTTGTGCTGGCCGGCCGGTCGGGGACCTCTGGATGTCTCCCGACTGCAAGCATTTCAGCAAGGCGAAGGGGGGGAAGCCGGTATCGAAGCGGGTCCGCGGCTTGGCCTGGGTCGGGAAGCGTTGGGCTGCCACTGTGCGGCCGGAGCGCATCTACCTGGAGAACGTCGAGGAGTTCAAGAGCTGGGGGCCTTTGGTCCGTGTCAACAACGAATGGAAGCCGTGCAAGAAGCGATCGGGCCGGACCTTCCGGAATTTTGTACGCGAGCTGCAGCGCCTCGGGTATGTGGTTGATTGGCGCGAGCTGAAGGCCTGCGATTATGGTGCACCGACGATTCGCAAACGGTTGTTTCTGGTCGCTCGCTGCGACGGGCAGCCGATCGAGTGGCCCGAGGAGACCCATGGCGACCCGAAGCATGCAGTGGTGCGCTCTGGCCAGCTCCTCCCTTGGCGGACTGCTGCCGACTGCATTGACTGGTCGCTGCCCTGTCCTTCGATCTTCACGCGGAAGCGTCCCCTGGTGGAGAACACCTTGCGTCGCGTCGCCAAGGGCGTCAAGCGCTACGTGATCGATTCGCCCTCGCCCTACTTCGTACCGCAGACTCGCGGGAAGCGCCTGGTGGTGGCTCCGTCCCTGACCGAGCATGCCAACAGCAGCACGCAGCGCACCTTTCCGGTCGATGAGCCGTTGCGGACGCAATGTGCCAACGTGAAGGGTGGTCACTTCGCCCTGGTGGCGGCTTCGCTCTCGACCTATTACGGTCCGAAGGGTGAAAACCACCATCGAGGGCAGGACCTCCGGGAGCCGCTGCGGACGCAGACGACCGAGAACCGTTTTGCTCTCCAGGCTGCTCTGCTCTTGAAGCACTATACGGGCGTGGTCGGCACGCCGATGGATGCTCCCTTGAGCACGGTAACGACCGTGGACCATCACAGCCTTACTGCTGCTACGCTGATCCAGACCGGGTACGGCGAGCGTCCTGAGCAGTCTCCTCGGGTGCCCCATGTCGATAAGCCGCTGGGGACCGCGGTGGCCGGCGGGGTGAAGCATGCCGTCGTGGCTGCGAACCTCGTCCGTCATTTCGGGGAGAGCGTGGGTTCTCCGGTTGATGATCCTATGGGTACGGTCATGCCTGACGGGATGGGTAAGACCGGTCTGGTTGCCACTTGCCTCGCTCGTAATTTCGGGCGTAGCGATGCTGCTCCAGTGGATGCTCCGGTGGGGACGATTACGACAAAGCAGACGGAGGCATTGGTCGCCTCCAGTCTGGTGAAGATGTACGGGACCTGCCAAGCTGGGCAGCCGGTGGATGTCCCCTTGGCGACCGTGACAGCCAACGGTCGGGGCGGTGGTCATATCGCCGAGGTTCGCGCCTTCCTCCTCAAATACTACGGCGCCGACCAGGATCCGCGCCTGGAGCAGCCTCTCCATACCATCACGACGCGTGACCGCTTTGGCCTTGTCCTGGTCAAGGGTGAGCTCTATGAGATTTCGGATATCGGCATGCGGATGCTGGCGCCGCGTGAGCTGTACCGGGCGCAGGGCTTCCCGGATTCCTACATCATCGATTACGTCGTCATCGACGGCCGGAAAAAGAAGCTGACCGCGACTGCCCAGGTGCGGATGGTCGGCAACTCCGTCAGTCCGAATGTCGCCTGCGCTGTTGTGCAGGCCAATACCGCGAAGCGTCTGCGCTACGCAGCTTAGGGGGGGATATGTTGGAAACGATTCTTGCTGGCAGCTCGGCGTTCCGCGAGCATGGAAAGTTCTGGACGGATGCCCTTACCTGGGTTGAGGGCTGCACTCCTGTCTCTCCTGGTTGTAAAAACTGTTGGCTGGCTGGGATTTACAGCCGCAACTTGCCGGGCCTTGCGCCTGGTCTGGTGGAGAGAGTGAATTCCGGTGGAGCGTGTAACGATTTCTTTAACGGCAAGATCGTATGCCGCGAGGATCGTCTTCTGCTTCCCCTGCGTGCCCGCAAGCCTCGAGTGTACGCGGTTTGGAGCGATCTGTTCCATGAGGGTGTGCAAGAGGAATTTCAACTCCGTGCCTTTGCGACCATGAGTCTTGCGCGTCATCACCATTTTGTCATCATCACTAAAAGACCTGCTGTCGCTTTGGCGTTTATGGAGAGGGGTCGGTATCCAAAGGTCCAATCCAATAGCGAGCCGATTTCAAACGTGACGATCCTGGTCAGCATGGAGGACCAGCAGCGCGCCGACGAGCGGGCGCCTTTTGCTGCTCGTCTTGCTCTTGCTGGGTGGCGTGTTGGCGTACTTTGTGAGCCTTTGCTTTCGCCCATATCCTTCAAATGTATTCTTGCGGGTTCTCTGGCTAAGCGTGGAACTTTTGCTTTTCTCCGGCTGATGTGTTGGGTTCTCACCGGCGGGGAGTCGGGAAGCAGGGCGCGGCCGGTCCATCCCGAGTGGGTGCGTACTCTCTGCAGTCAGGCGCAGGTGGCCGGGGTGCCCTTCACCTTCAAGCAGTGGGGAGAGTGGGGGCCTGGCTCGCTTCAGATGGGGACAGGTCAGCCGGTGTTCCGCTCCTTTGAGAGCAAGCGGCAGTGGATCCATAAAGGCGATACCTGGATCAATGGCGGTTTGTGCCTGGACCTGGCCGGGAAGATTCTGCGCCGCGGAGCTGATTTTGATAACGCGGTTTACCCTGTGGCCGTGGTTCACAAGCTGGGCAAGAAAAAGGCCGGCCGGGTCCTCGATGGCCGCGAGTGGCTGGAGCTGCCGTAATGGCCTGGGACGATGGGCTCTCCTCTGACGGGTCACGGATCCTCATCGTTCGCTGCGGCATCAGTTACCTGGATATCCTGGGGGCCGCGGCGGAATGCGGGACGATCCCCGCGACCGCTCGGCGCTTGGGGGTAGGGGAGACGACCTTGAGGACCTGCATCTCGGCGTACCATCTCGGGCACTGGTTCCAGGAACGCCTGGAGCCGCGCTGCCCGACGAAGATCACGCGGCGCCGGCTCTTATACTGGCTCCGGCAGAACATGACCCGGCGGGACATTGCGGCCGAGCTGGGGTGTACCTACGATCATCTGAATGTGATGCTCCGTCGGTACGATTTGCACCTGGGGATGCCGAACCGTGGGGCGGCTGCCTGGCGTGCTAGGCGGGGGCAGGTCGGGTCGGTGGTTGTCGGGTTGAAGTCGGAGGGTCGTTTCCTTTGGGCGGATGGTTGCAACTTGTCTGTGGTGTAGCGTATGCAAACTTTTTAGGGGGTGTCGGGTGACTCAGCAGGGCTTTGATTTCAGTGGTGAGCGGTTGAAGGAGCAGGGGGCCGAGGCTGCGGTTCTCCATGCCGATGGGGTACACCTGGAGTGGTCCGACTACGCGATCTCTCTCCTCGAGGGGTTTGCGCGGGGCCGGGCTCCGTTCTGCTCTGACGATTTTCGCAAGCACGTCGCCGGGGTCCTCCCGGATCCTCCTTGCTTGAATGCGATCGGGGGTCTGTTCATCCGGGCTTCCCGCAGCGGGATCCTGGAGCACGTCGGCTATGTGAAGTCCCAGCGCCGCTCCGCGCACTCGCGTGTGGTGGGGCTCTGGCGCTCTGCGGCGTGAGGTGTAGCGCATACCATCATTCTGTGGGTCGGTCTTTCCTCTGGTGTAGGCCATTTTGATCGGGAGGACACCATGATAGCAGCAGCTTTTAGACTGGCTCAACCTTGCAACTGGTTCGACACCCTTAACGGCGCCCTGGCGTCGGAAGGGCTCCTCGAGTCCTGGAACTTTAACGGCGGGATCGGGTACGGAGAGCACTTCACGTACATCTGGGAAAACGGCACCGAGTTCGGCCGGTTCGTGCAGATTTACCGCGACGAGCAGGGCCGCTATGAGCGTCCGACCACCTACAACTGCTAAAAATTCCCCCTTGGAGGTTCCACCATGCTTTCCGCTCTCATCAAAGAATTGCAGGCTGTCCTGGACGCCAAAGGCGACATCCCTGTGGACATCGTTATTCCTGGCACATGTACCCGCGCCCGTCGCTCTGTCCGTCCTACCGCTGTCTTCGTCCGTGACGACGGCGCCCTGCAGATCACCGTCGAGTAGCTCGCCCTCGGGCGTAATTTTATTTTAAAGGAGTTCTCATGTCTCATCTGTTCCTGCACATCACCACTATCCCCTGCCAGCGCCATGGCTTCCTGGCCGATCTCCGCGCCAAGGTCACTGCTCCGGCGAAGCTGTCGAATGCCGAGTCCATCGCAAAGTGGCTCACCGATAACGGCGACGCTGCTGCCCAGGATGCGCTCCTCAAGACCGCCTTCGACGGTTCGCTCGGCGAGATCATCGCCATTGCCTGGGCCTTCGACTCCGATGACGTGCGCTGCGTGAGCCGCTCCCTGGACATCTGCGAGTCAGTGCTCTTGGACCAGTTCTTCTCCGGTCTGCAGGAGGACGTGCTCAACTCCGGCGCTGCTTCCGATCGCTACACGGCTCGCATCGTCGGGCACAACATCCTGGGCTTCGACCTGCGCTTCCTGTACCAGCGTGCCGTGATCCACTCCGCGCAGCCTCCCTTCGATCTGGGGCACGATAACCGCTACAACAACTCCCGCGTCTACGATGTCATGGTGGCCTGGGCCGGTTTCAACAAATTTCTTTCCCTGCCGGAGCTGGCTCGGGCGATCGGCTTTAACGCTCCCGCGGCTCTCAGTGCTGCCGAGGTCTGGGCCTGCGCGAAGGCCAACGATACCGATGCGCTCGGCGATCTTTGCGTGCATGACGTCTTGCTGATCCGTCAGGTCTTCCACGCCATGACCTTTTCCGAGTTCTTCGTGGAGGCCGACCATGCCCAGGGCTGACGGTAAGGAGCAGTGCTCCTGCGGTTTGTGGTACCCGGCCGGCGGGGCGGCGCTCTGCGCTGCCAACCGGCACAGCGTCAAAGAGGCGCCCTACCCGAATCCGCATCGCCACGTTAATTCTTTGGAGTTGTCCGTGGAGGTGTTCTGCGTCGAATGCAGCGCCAGGTTGTCGGCCGAGTTCAAGATGGAAGCCCATGGGCGCATCGTCCTCAAGGTTTCCAATCATCTTTGCCCGGTTGAAGAGCCGGCCGATATTAGCGAATCCCTCCAGGAGGTGGCAGCATGAGTACCGAAAACCACGAGCAGTTGGACGCCACGAATTCCCTGGTGAACGTGATCGAGACCGGGGACACCGAGGAGGTGGCGATGATCCTCGGGCACAAAGAGAAAATCCGCTGTGCCGGCATCGTCCGTCCCGGCATCAAGGTCCTCAAGAAGGGCGCGAAGCCAGAGGAGATTGCAAAATTCAAACAGATGGAGGCGGAGGGGTACGGTTACGACCAGATCGATATCGCCCTGGGCGGGAAGCCGAAGACAGCCACCTCGCGTCTCTTTCCCTCCAATTCGGATTACTTCGTGGTCCGTGACTGCGACTTCAAAAAGCCCGGAGACGCGCAGTTCATTCGCAAGAATTACGCGGATCCCGACGGCAGGGTACGCCGGATCCCGGTCTGGTTTACCCAAGGGCAAATCGACCGGGTGATGCCGCATGGCTTCAAGGCCTTCGACGGCAACGGTCATGTGCGCTGCTTCTCCTTCTACAACGAGGCCGGCGACCTCTGTTTCCGGTATGTGCCGAAGTCCGTTCCGAATCCGAAGAAGGGCCTGGTGGCCGAGGGTGGCGATTGGCTCATTCTGGACTCGGACGACGAGGCCGAGGCCGGCAAGGCGTGCGGGTACAAGGTCACCTTCGGGGGCATGTACCGGGTGAACGTCGTGGGGCTCCGCGGGCTGGAGGAGGTAATCGTTCCGACCAAGTCCTGGTATGGCCTAGGCTACTCGGTGGCGACGCTGCGCCGGGTCCGCTCCATCCTGGGGCGCTTTGATGGCCTCGTGAACGGCCAGCCGTTCTTTGAGCTCTGCAAGGTCAGCGAGGAGGTCACCACTCCCGACGGGAAAAAGCAGGACCAGTGGCTCGTCACCCTGGAGCTGTCGGTGGATCCCATCGAGCTGGCGCAGTATGCCGAACCGCAGGCGGTCGCTGCCCGCGCCAATCGCGCCATGCAGATGTTCTCCGGGGCTCCCGCTCCTGCAGCTGCTCCGGCCGCTTCGGCGTCGGGTCCTCTGTCCGATCTGCCGGCGGAGCTGGGTACCGGGGAGGCCGAGGCGGAGGCCGTCGAGCAGGTGTCTGGTCGTCGCGTGAAGCTGATGGACTATCTGGCCAAGGCTGCTAAGGCGATCGGTCTGACGGCCGAGCAGATGCACCTGTTCGTCGAGAAGCAGCGCGGAGCATCGGTTGGGTCGCTCTCCGAGGAGGTTCTGGCTGCCGTATGCGAGCAGGTTCGCACCAGCATCAAGAACGGCGCCGAGGACTTCAAGCTCAATCTGCTTGCTTCCCTGGAGCAGTAGCTCCCCCTGGGAGCGGTGCCGGGCTCCGGTGCCGCTCCCATCATTCGGCCTTCGGGTCTTTCCTCTGGTGTAGGCACTATTTCTTTCGGAGGTTTCAAATGAAAAACGGTATTGATGTTTCTTTGGTAGTCGCGGCGGTTCGTCACATGGATGCGAAGGGCTCGGAGTTCTCCGATCAGATGGTTGGCGGGACGGTGGCCTTCGATCCCGATCGGGAGCAGATCGGTTTCTTCAACGCTGATGGCGGTCTGGTCGATTCCATTTCCTACTAGGGGTTGTCTCCCCGAGCCCTCACCTGCTGCCTGGGTGGGGGCCTTTTGCCTGGAGGTTCCATGTTCAAGGTCCTGCATTCCGCCGACCTGCATTTTTCCATTTCCGTCGATAAGCTGCCGGAGGTGGTCCGCACCACCGACTCCCTGCTGGTGCAGGCCAGGGCCGAGCAGCCGGACGTCATCATCCTCGCCGGGGATACTCTGGACGAGTACGATGGCCGGATCCGCCTCGACAGCGAGTGCGCTCGCGCTGCCATCTCCTTCGTGCAGCAGGCTGCCGATATTGCTCCCGTCGTGATCATCCGCGGGACCAAGAGCCACGACCGGGAGTCGCCGTATTTCTTCGCCCACCTCCGCGGCAAGAATCCCATCCATGTCGCTACCTCGATCGAGCAGGTGGCGCTGGTCCGGCATGAACTTGGTGCACATGGTTATTTCTACGAGTGGCGTCCCCTGGCCGACCAGCACCTGGTTGAAGGTGAGCGCACGGTCGCTGCCTTCTCCCTGGTCCCCTCGCTTGATAAATCGCAGCTGCTCGCCTGTGTGGATGCGACGATCGCTGGCGGCAACATCGTTTTCCGGGAATTGGTGCACGACCTTTTTGCCGGCTTTGGGCTGGTGAATGACGCCTGCCAGTGCCCTACCTTCCTGGTGACCCATGGCATGCTGACCGGCGCCGTCTTCTCCTCGGGCCAGACCGCCGTCGGCGAGGACCTGGAGTTCGGGCTCTCCGATCTGCATGCGGCTCGCGCCAGCTATGTCGCCCTGGGGCACGTCCACAAGTTCCAGGAGTTTGTCGGCAACGTCTTTTACCCTGGCTCCCCTGGCCGTCTCAACTTCGGAGAGCAGGAGGAGAAGGGGTTCATCATGGCCGAGTTCGAGGGCCGGGTCTTCTCCGGGTATCGCTTCCTGTCGACTCCGGCGCGTCGCTTCTGCTTCGGTGCCGTCGAGTGGGACGGATCGGTCGAGACGGTCCTGGCCGAGGCTCGCCGGTTGGCTGCGGATTGCTCCGGGGCTGATGTCCGTTTCCGCTACTCCATCCCGGAGGAGGAGCGCATGTCCGTCGATCGCTCCGCGCTCGAGTCGTTGTTCCTGGGTGCCGGCGCCAACCGCGCTAAGATCGAGATGAACGTGATCCCGAAGCAGCGCACGCGGGCGGAGGGTATCTCCAAGCTGGAGACGCTTCCCGACAAGGTGCTGTCCTGGGGCACGGTGGTCGGGGAGGAGATTCCCGCCGACGTCCTCCTCCTGGCCGGTCGCATCGAGGGCTTGAGCTCCGAGGAGCTGCTGGCAGAGGCGCGGGCTCTGGCGATGGGGGAGGTGTCCGGTGGGAAGTAAGGCGGATTCGGGGACTCTTAGGCTGCTTATTGCCGCGCTGTTGATTGCTAGACCGAATAAGCCGCGGGAGCTGCGTCGGTACAAGGTCCGGCCGGTCGGTCATGACGACCAGTGGTGGAGCGAGTACGTGGCCACCTCTCCCTCGCAGGCAAAGTATCGGCACTGGCAGGCTATGGATTTCTACGATTCATTCTCGGAGTGCTTCATGGCGTTCGAGGTTCGTCTCGTCCCTGGTCCCCTTTGGCCGACCACTGAAGCCTTCCGGGAAAATGCCCGGTACCGGGGGATTCCCTTCGCTTACTGCGGCATGCGGGTGGAGGTGGCCGGGAAGCCTGGGGTGATCGTCGGTCACAACAGCTCCGCCAACCTGAATGTGCTCTTTGACGGCTGGGACCATCTGTCGAACTGCCATCCCTGGTGGAAGGTGAAATATTTCGACCGGGCCGGCGGGGTGATCGTGGAATACACGGAGGCGGACCGCGGCTGCGCGAAGGCCTACCGCGAGGGGGTGCGTCATGGGTGAGGCTCCTTTGCCGGAAAAGCTGGACAGGGAATTTGCGAGGGGGGAGTTCGGCGCTGCCGGGCTATCCTACGCGGATCTGGACCTGGTCGCGCTGCGTCTCCTGCGTCGCCTCATCAACCTGGAAATGATACGCAGCGGGCTGATGAAGTCCTCCTACCGCTGCTACCGCGGGGTGGTATTCCAGAACGCCGGGACCGACCGGTTCTTCGCCGGGATCCGCTGCAGCGCCTTTTACTTCGATCGCCGGGAGGCCGTGAGCTTCAACCGGGACGGGTTCATCGGCTTCGCCGGCTGGTCCGATGATACGAACGTGCAGCCGATCCTCCGGGGCTTCGTGGCCTGGGTCGGGGAGATGAAAAAAGTAAGGGAGGTGGCGGGCGATGTCTGATCCGGTTACTGAAGAGAGCTTCTTGCGGTCGGTGTCCGGCCATGTCATGACCATCCTCGAGGAGGATGGCGTTCACCGTCGGATCCGCTTCTCGAAGCCGGATTCCTCGGATATGCACTTCTACCTGGTCACTTGGCCGGGCTACCTCTGCTACTGCGGGGATATGGGGACCTTCGTGTTCCAGCGACTGCACGATATGTTTGCCTTCTTCAGGAAGGAGTCTCCGCAAAACGTTTCTGCTCCCGATCTTGGCAAGCTGTTCATCAACACTGGATATTGGGGCGCGAAGTGCGTCGCGGTCGATAGCGTCGACGGGATCCGGGAGTACTCCCCGGATTCTTTCCGGAATGTCGTCAATGAGTGGCTGGCGGAGCAACTGGAGGATGAAGAGGACGCGGGTCTGAAGGAGGAGCTTACCGCTGCCGTTGCGGACGACCTGCTTTCCTGTGCCGAGGACGGGGAGGCTGCGGCTCGGAGTGCCGTGGACAACTTCTGTTTCAACTGGTTCAGTCGTACCTTCGAGATCGCAGATTTCTGGGAGGCCACCTTGACCGTTAAGACCCATCGGTTCCTCTGGTGCTGCTACGCGATCGCCTGGGGCATCCAGAAGTTTGACGAGGCGAAGGCCCACGAGGCGTCGCTGGACTCGGGCGCCTAATCATTCTGAGGCCGGGTCTTTCTCCTGGTGTAGGTCATCTCGTACCAGGAGGGCATCATGGAACCTTTAACGCCGGCTGAAATCGGTTTGTTTTTCGCAGAGGGGCTTTTCACTGACGACGAGATCCGCGCCATGCTCGTTACTGCTGCAGCTGCTCGGGAGGTCTAGCCATGAATGGGCGGGAGCAGTTTGAAAATGAAATTGTGGCTTTGGTCAAGAGGCCGCATGTGTCGCAGATGGTGTCCGACATCTGCCTGGCCGTAGCTGCCTTGCACGCCGAGACGCTCTGCGCTGACGAGGTGTTCTCTCTCTGTCTCGACCTGGAGCGCTCGGGTCGCATCTCCTTCATGATGACTGCCGACGGCAGCATCACCGTTTACTAAATTTCCTGGAGGTATCATGATTCTCAAGTCTATTCGTCTCCGCGGTTTTCGCGGGCTCCGCGGCCTCGGCATCCCCGAGGTCTTCCTGGATCTCTCCCAGCTCCCCGAGGAGGGACTGGTCGCCGTCTGCGGTGCCAATGGCGCCGGCAAGACGACGCTGCTGGACAACCTGCACCCCTACCGTCTGCAGCCGTTCAAAATCCGCAAGGCTCCTGGTGGCTGGTCGCCGAATGCCTTCAACTACTACGACCAGTGCTTCGGGGCGGATGCCTGCAAAGAGTTGGTGTTCGAAATGGGGAGGCAGTTGTTCCGCTCGCTGATCCTCATCGACGCCGATCGCCGGAAACAGGAAGCTTATCTGTACCGCTGGGATGGCGGACATTGGGCGTCGCATGGCTCCAGCGACGGCAAGGTGAAAACCTATGACGAAGAGGTCGAGAAGCTCTGCGGGTCCCCGCAGCTGTTCTTCACCTCGGTCTTTCGTTGCCAGGGCGCCAAGAACCTCTCCGACTATACCCGGTCGTCGGTCCTGGCGATCATTTCGGAGCTGCTCAACGTCGATCACATCAAGGCGCAGTCAAAAAAATGCGGCGATGTCGCCGCAGGCTTGTCCTCTAGCCTGTCTTCTTTGCGTGACCGGGTGTCCGCCCTTACCTTGGAGGCCGAAGGCGCTACAGAACTTCTGGACGCGATTGCTCTCCTGGAGACGGAGTTGTCCACAAACCGGCTCGGGCTTGGTGCGGCTCGCAACGATCTGGACGAGGTTCGCCTGCTCATCACCGGGTACCGGGAAAATATCGCGGCGCAGGATTCGGAGATGGAGCGCAAGGGCCTTGTGGAGCGGTCGTTCTTCGACGAGAGGGACCGGAAGCAGTCGGCGGAGAACGAGTATTCCAATGCTCTCCTGGCGGTCGATCGTCGGATGGCCGCGTTGAAGACGGCACTGGAGGGTTGGCAGGCCAATCACGATACGCGATCCTCCCGCTTGGAGCAGGATGCCCGCACCGACCTGGACGCCATCTCGCGCCGGCGCATCGTGGCTTCCGAGTCGCACGCCTCTTGGCTGTCTCATGCCGAGACCGGTATCCAGGTCCGTATCGATCGGGCGGTGAGGATCGCCGGGGGCGCCGAGAAGATTCGAGCGCAGGTCCCGGTCGAGGAGAACCTTCAGCAGTGTCTCCGGCAGGATAAAAACCTGCTGCCGTCGCTGGAGCTGGCGCAGACGACCGCTTTCCAGGCCCACTCGAAGCATGGCCAGGATCTTAAGGTTCTCCGGCTTCGCCTCGAGGATTCCCGGAAGTCCGCCGACAACCTCAACGGCATCGATTGCACGCCGGACGAGTCGGGCTGGGTCAAGCCTTCCTGCCGGCTGATCGCTACTGCGGTTGTCGATCGGGACCGTGTCGTCACCTTGGAGGAGCAGATTGCCGCGGCCGTAGCTGGTGCTCCTGCGGTCGAATCTGCCCTGGTGCAGGCTAATGCGGATCTGGCCGATTGCCGTGCCGCGATAATCAACAACGAGGCTGCCCTGGTGGAGGCGCAGAAGTTCACGCGGCTCCTCCCGGAACTGGAGACGGCCGAGGCCAATCTTGCGGCCTGGGGCAAGGAGGTCACCGATCGTGCCGCGCAGCTTGCCTTGGAGCTGGCCGGTCTGGAGCAAGAGAAGGTGGCCCGGGAGGTGCTGTTGACCAGCGACCGGGCTATGCTGGAGGATCTGCGGGCAGAGCATCTTGGCAAGCACGATGCCGACCTAGCGGCGATCGCATTGGAGCGGTCCCAGGCGGTTGAGAAATGGAAGGCGGATGCTCTGGCCTTCGACGGCCGCATGGATACGCTGCGCCAGCAGATTGCCGCGTTCCCTCCGGTCGTTACCGACCTGGCCAGTCTGCTTCGCGGCGCGGTGCTCACCGAGACTGCGGGCCTTGCCTCGGTAGATGGTTTCGACAAGCGGATTCGCGAGATCGAGCTGGACATTACCGCGCAGCGGACCAAGCTGCAGGCGGCGCAGGTGAAGGGCTCCGAGCTGGCAGAACTGCAACCGCAGCTCGACAGGTACTTGGCGCAGATCACTCGGTTCTCTCTCCTGCAGCGGGCCTGCTCTAACGATGGCATCATCTCCCTGGAGCTGGACGACGCCTCGCCGTCGATCGCTGCCCTGGTGAACGATCTCCTTCGCGCCTGCTACGGCTCGCGCTTCACCATCCGCCTGGATACGCAGGCAGCGAAGCAGGATGGCGATATGAAGGATGTCTTCGATATCATCGTCTTCGACTCGGAGACGGGGGAGGAGTCGTCCATCACCGAGAAAAGCGGAGGCCAAGTTACGATAATTGAAGACGCCATTACGTCTGCCATTTGTTTGTACAACATCCATCGGAGTGATCGGGTGTACGGAACTCGCTACACCGATGAACGCGATGGTGCGCTAGATCCCGAACGAAAACTGGAATACCTCAAAGTGAAGCGAGAGGCGCTCCGTGTTGGCAGCCATAGCAGAGAGATATTTATCAGCCAAACCCCGGATCTTGTAGAGCTGGCGGACGCACGGATAGTTCTTGCTCCTGGCGGGGTTCGTATCTGCTAGGTTGTTGTCCGCAACAAGAAAACCCCCAGGGCCTCGTCGCCTTGGGGGTTTTTGCGTTTATGGTACCATTAACCGCAGGATGAATCGCCTCGTCACACATTTCGTCAACCTGAATTTTAGGCATAAAAAAAGGGCTCAGCCCCTAGGAGCTAAACCCTTGTTATCAGTCATGGTGCCGGAGGTCGGAATCGAACCGACACGGGTTGCCCCGCTGGATTTTGAGATATGTGCGAAATGACCCTTTCCCGGCTAACTAATTGAGTTTACAGGTACAAAATCCAATCATTATAGGTGTTTGTAAAATTATTCCGCGTCATTGAACGCCTTTAATATCGGACACTTATTACATTTTATGCCAGGTTAGCGAAGCTTGCATTCGTCAACATTTTCGTCAACTTATTCATTCGCATTGGGTGATTTACGGCAGCATCGAAGCCGGGATGCTGTTATCTCCCGTGGTTAGCGCGGGTGAGGTGGTGACGGTTTTCGGCACCTCGATGGTCACGCGGTTGCCGTCTCCTGTGATGGTGCAATTAACGGTGGAACACCCATGGAGCAGTGCAATCGCCAGAAGTGCGGCCACTTTAAACATGCCATTCTCCCGGGCTTTGCCACCCCCACAAAGCCATGTGGCCCAAAACCACCTCTTGCTCTGCCAGTAGCGCCCCTCCTCGACCAGTATGTCCTGCAGTACCTGGGAGCACTGCCAATTACTGAGAGGGGTGCCATCGTCCCACGTGCCATTCCTGCACAGTTCGTCATGCACCCACCAGCTGCGCGACGTGATGTCCATGGCACCGGTCGCGCCGTCGCTTATCCGGTTGGCTGGGATGTTGACGGATTTGCCGTACCTGTAGGAGTAGTATTCAAACCCTTTGTTTAACGTGTAGGTGCCGTCGTTGTTGATACTTTGGTCGATTTCGAAGCTTTTCATTTGACCTCCTTCAATTCAATAATTCTATCTGTAGCCACGTGCAATTTATTTAGCGTCCGTTCTGCCGCCATTTTCAGGTCCAGACTGACCGATTCGCCGTGAACGAGGTATGCAAGGTTTGCCGCTGCGGTGATTGCATCAACAATCGATCTCATGGCGACTCCTATTTCTGCGCAGCCTCGTTTCGTTGTCGGCAGTTGCGGCACTCCACCGGATTGCGTTTACGGCAAGGATCCGATCCCGGCTGGTGGATACAATGCCCCATGGCATAGCTGCAATACACCCCACCGCGTGTGCCGTAACTCTCCAGCATCTTGATGCGCTGGCTATCCTCCATGCGTCACCTCCTCACATCAAATCGCATCTCTGCGCCAACATTCCACGCCGTTGTCCCCTCGCGGAACAGCTCCGAGGTCTGCCGGCCAACTGAAGCGCGGTAGGTCGTGCCTGAGAGCACCTGAGAGCATGCCGGGAGGGTGCAGACGACAAGGATCAGCAGGATCCTCATTTGTGGGCCATCGCTTCATACTCATGCACGCTGCGCGTCACTTCGACTTTCATCCGCCTCGCCCACGTGTCCAGGAACTGCATCTGTGCCGGGTTGTGGTCTACGATCTGGATGTACCGGCCATGCGTCAAGCCGACTAGATGAACGAAGAGTAGCGTTTGATCTACCTCGTTCAACCGCTTCACTGTCCCCCTACCGATGTTGCCGTCTACAGCAATGGGCGGTCTCGGCCATCCGGCGTAGTTGATCGATCGCTGTAAGATCCTCGCAGCGGTCCCTTGGCCCTGGTTGACTGCCCAGCCAAAATAGACGTTGGCGATGATCTGTGAGCGCCACTCGTCGCAGCGGGAAGCGCCCCAGAAATCGTTGCGGTAGATGAACGCGGCCCGGTCCATGGTGAGGTTGCGGATGTCCTCTCGGGGATAGCTGGATGCGGCGACGCCATACTTTGTCCCCCGGAGCTCGCCATTGCCAATAGCGCCACCGGTCCAGTTGCCCCGGTCGCCGCGCATGTTCTGGTATCCACCCTCATGGGCAAAGGTCGCCTTGAGTGCCGGCCGAATATCAGCGGCATGGGCGGGTACGGCAAACATCATCAGCATCATTAAAATCAAGATACGCATACTTCCTCCTCGCTTAGTTCATTCCTCAATCCAATCCGACAGGCACCGGCACAGGTAGTGGAGGTGCGGCTTGCTCGACTGTGCGGTGTTACACCAGCCGCACCATTGGCCGTCCGGCTCATGGAACACCGGGGTGACCAGCGCTCCGCATGTCGGGCATTCCGCAGGTTCCACGATTGCCTCCTACCACTCGATCAAAACGCTGCCGGGTTGGCCATCTGTCGCAACTGAAGTAGCGTAACCACCCCCGCCGATGGTGATTGCAATCGGGTTCGCGACCGTAAAATTCCCCGTCACGGTCCCCTTGATATATCCGCCACGCGCCCCTGGAGCTGCCAATAGCTCATCATCAGGCTCTCCGCCGAAATTTCCGGCGCCATCGGTCTGTGTGATTGCAGAGACTGCCCCTGTGTATGATTGACTACCGGCAACAGCCACGGCGTAGGGGTTATCAGAATCGCCGCCCGCGCCGCCGTTAGCTGTCATGGACCACCCTGACCTGCTAACTGTGGTATTCGCCCCTAGTGAGCCGTCGTGCTGGCCGAAATTCTGTCCACCACCGCCGCCCGAACCTTTGACGGTGATCGTGACCGGGATTACGCAGGTACCCATGTTGCCGGATAGACCGGTGGGCCAGTTGCCAGATGCTGTGATTGATGAGCTGCCGTGCAGCGTCGTTGGGGGGGTGCATTTAAGCGCTGATGTAAACCTCCGCGCTGATGGTCCTGCCCAACAGAGAGAGGGAAGCAGCAGGAGGATAATAAGGAGTCGTGCCAGCATTAATAGTTCCTCCCGCCGTCCGCGCCCATCGTATATGTGCTGGTCGAGTCCGACTTGAACACGTAGATGTCATATTTGCCGCTAGCGCTGGTTGATGTCGGCGCTGAACCGCCGCTCCATTTGATCGTTCCACCGCCCGCCCATGTGACAGTGTGCGTGCCGCCGTATTTGACCGTGATCGTGAATGATTTTCCGGCAACGGGCGTCGGCAGAGTGATAGTCACATTTGCATTAGTCGTCAGCTCCTGGTCCATGCCGTTCGCCAAGTCGACGGTGAAGGATGACCCTGCCGATGGAGCGTAGGTGGTGTCTTTGAATTGCTGGCCGGTGATCGTAGTGCCAGTAACCGCCCCTGGGGTCGTGCCACCGATTGCGCCGGGGGCGGCAAGGTTTGGAATGTCGGTTGTATAGGCCATCGTTTTACGGGTAGGGCCGGTCGTTTGAGTGACGAATAGGTTTGTCCCATCCCACTCGACTGCTCCGGCCTCTGCGGCTGTCAGGTTGGTCCCCGCCGTAAACTTAAGTGGAGAGGTGCTGGCCGTGGCGGTACCGGCCTTGAGGTGCAGTGCCGATGTTGGTGTAGTAATGCCTATACCCACGTTGCCGGTGTCGCCCTTAATGCGAAACCGAGAGGTCATAGACCCGTTGCCGCCGATTGTGCCGAGGTAGATGGTCATATCGGTCTGCTGATCAGCGTCCGTGTACGCGGCAGAAGCGTCGGCTTGAATCGAAATCCCATTTTTGAGGCCGGTATCCCCGTAGCCATAACCCAACAGTGAGAAAACCCGCATGCCGGATGCTAGGGCAAGTGGAGAGGCCGCAGTACCACGACCGTTTTGGACTTGTATGGAGGGAAATCCGCCGTAGCCGGTCGCACCAGTGCCGTCCCAGTTCCGCACTAGAAGTTTGGGGTATTTGGCGGAAGAGTCCGAGCTATTTACTGCAAGAATCTCGACACTTTGGTTCGTCTGGTATGTCTGGATGGTGCCTATGTCCGAGACGGTGACGCCACTGGATCTCTGTGCGAGCTTGCCGGTGGTGCTGTCAAACCTTACGATCTCATTGTCCCCAGCAGATGCCGGCCCAACCATGTCCCCGCTGCCAGAGCCCATCGACTCGATTTTGTCCCTGATGGCATTTTTGGAGGGCGCCGTCGTGGTATCTCCATCCCAAGATGTGGCGTCATAGGCGGTGTTACTGATGGCGGTTGCTGCGTTTGTCACTGTCTCCCATGTCCCTGGTGTTCCGGCTACGACGCATCGCCACCCGAGCGCGGAGCCTGCAGTCTGGTTGCTATTGTGGACAAAATCGTTGAGATCCCAGGTAAAACTGGTCGGAGCTGCCGCAGCAAACATGCGGTCCCCTTGAATGGTGCATCCCTTCCATGACACACCAGATAGGTAGTTATTGGCGTATTTCACTGCCTGTTCATCTGCATAAAATGGAGATGCGGTCGCAATGGCATCGATATCCGTGGAAGCATTGCGCACCAGAGGGATTCCTGCGGTGTCCGCAGTGATCGTGTTGCCGGTGAGCGGCAGGGTGGTCAGTGTTCTCTCGCCGACGATAAAAATGTTGCCGCTGGTGTCACTGTTCGCCAGGCGCATCGTATTGCCGGAAAACACACCTTTTCCGTTCCTGATCGACGCCAGTCCTACGACCGATGCGCCAGTGATGGTATTACCAGTGGCTTCCCACTGTTCAAGATTGCTGTGAGCGTCAATAGCTGTGGAAAAGTAAGCGTGCTGCGCTCCGGAAATTGTCAGTTCTTGCCCGTACTGCGCCGGGTCTTGCCAAAGGATTGAGTTCTTGACCACGTTGTTGTTGCTGATGATGCTGCGATCTGCCCCTAGTGCCACGTCATGTTTGCAGTTAGTGACGATGGCTCGGTCTATCGTGATGTTTGTCCCTGACGCCGCAATGCCGTACCCCATGCGCCCACCCGACACGCCGATTTTGTTCAGGTAACCGGTCGAATAGATGTCCTCCAAGACAAGGTTGTTCCCGGTCACGGCGAGACCCGCGGCAGCGTTATCCGCACCGAGAAAGTCGCAGTTCCTGATGGTCACGTTAGAAGCGTACAGGCTCGCGCTGGTAATCGCTGTAGTGGCCGAACGGCTATCAAAAACCAGATCCTCTATTAATCCGTCATGCATACCGACGAACACGTCCATGGTCGCGGCGGTGATGGTATTGAGAGGCGGGATGTCCATGGTCGCAGTTGAACCAGACACCGACACTACCTGAGCCATGTGCCCCGCGTAGTAGTTGTAAAGATACGGCGCAGCGGGAATTAACCGGACCATGTCACCAGCAACGACTGTAATTCCGCCTGGGATGGTGAATGTCAGCGAATCCTTGGTCACAGCAATGCTCTGGCCAGTGTTATTGCTCAACAGACCATAAGCGGAGAGCAGCCCGTATGCCGTATTGTTCCCGTAGATACGCGATCCGTAGCCGTGGATCTCCCCGCCGGTGATCCCTGCGAATGACAGCGTGTTGGTACCGATGTTGTAGGACTGCTCGACTCCGAAATTCACGCTGGTGCCGGCTTTGATCCTGTTAACCAGGGACTGGATGTTCTGGTAGTCATCAGATCCATCACCAAGCGCCTGCCACTCGATGTCTATTTCGTGGACCCTATCGCCCCACAGGATTGATCCTGAGATAAACCCTGAGAGGCAGCGCTGTTCTGGGAAATCTGTAGGACCATTGATAGTGAGGATGCCGCCGTTTCTCTGGATTAACGCGCCGGGTTGTAACCTCAGCGTTACGTTCTCTGGGATCGTTATATTGCTGGCCATGACCCATGTCCCAGTCGTGAGCACCAGAGTTTTGACCGTGGCGCCGATAGCAGTGATGGCCGCGTTAATGGTTGCCGAGGTGAGCGTTCCGCCGTTGTAGTCAATGGCGTACACCTCGTTATCCACATCTCCCGGCTGCAGCGCCGTCTCAGCCAACGCCCCCTGCGCCGCCGTTGCGTAATCGGTGGAGTCGGTAGCGGCTGCGGTGCCGAGGGTGGGCTTGCCGGTAAGATCGGAATACGCGCCGGAAGTGGCGACGGTAGGGAGATCGCCAGGCTGAACAGAAGTAGTCCCGAGTGCCGCGCCCGCGGCCTGCCCATCTATTGCATCCTTGACAGCCTTGACCGCCGCCGAGTTCGCCGCCGTGGTCGTTGAGGTGGAGGTGGTGGATGAGGAAAGCTCAGTCTCTTTGATGATGTTGGCATCGGCGGGTTCGTAGGTTCCGGAGTGGTTATGGCCGGTCGCCGCTTTAGCCTCCATCTCCGATGAAGTTACGCCGCCCTTCTTTACTCCTGGTGCTGGCAGCCGGTCGCCGTCGAACGTTCCAGAAGTGATTGTGCTCGCCGCCTGGTTATGAATTGTGGCTGCTTTACCGTCCAGGGCTGTCTGGGTTGCCGTGCTAATAGGTTTGCTAGCGTCGCTGGTGTTCTCTGCGTTGCCGAGCCCGACCTGGCCCTTGGTGACTGAGTGAGGGTTGCTGGTGTTCCCGGTGTGGGTAGTGAGGCCGGTTTGCACGGCTGCAGCTGATCCGGATGGGTCCGCTCCGACCTGAACTGCTGTCGGGATCGGGATGGTGACCTCGGTTGCATCGGCCGCAGCGTTGTCGGCCGCCGTGACGCCGGCGCCTTTGAAGTTGAGCTTGGCTCTTGAGGTGAGGCTGCCGCCTTCATCCTGGATGGTGTGCTTGGTGCCTGCGGAGAGCCCGTCCAGTTTGGTCTTGTCGGTACCGGACATAAGGCCGGCCGCCGACTGTGTCGCCGCCGGGATCCCGTCGGATCCCTCGCCTGCATGGCTGGATCCGTGCGAGGTCGGGGTCCTCGCGTTGGCGTTGCGCGTGTCCGAGTCAGTGACGTATTTGTTGGTGGTGCTGGGGGTGCCTGATGTCCCGGTCATAGCACCCTTCTCTGGCGTCGTCGGGATGTTTAGATGGTTGTAATTGCTCTCATGCGATATGACAGCTGCCGTCCCTTGCCCGGTGATCTCGACTCTCCCGGTACCGGTGCCGATAAACAGACGCTTGCTGTCGGTGGTCCACCTGGGTCGTGCGATGGGCACTGCTGCTGGCAGATTGGCCTCGTTGCCGTTGGGTAGTTCGATGTCGGCAGCGATTGCGACAGCTGCAGTTAAAAATAGAATGAGCAGGAAAAGGTATCGTTTCATGACTAGAAATTTCCTCCACCAATCACGTCTGGGAACGTGATCAGAATTATGGTCGTGTCGTTCAGGGCGTCGTCCTGAAGCGAAACGGCGAAGAGGTTACCCTCTATTTCGAAGTCGAACTTGAGCTTGCTCCGCTGTGGCATGGCGTTGCCGACTGGATTGATAATCATGTGCCCAGAGCTTTGATCATTGCCGGGCCATGCACTGCCATTCCACCGCGGCAGTTCCTCTGCCTCGCTGATTTTGCCAAGGGCGGCCGAGTTGGCGTGGGTGTGCAGGCGTCCGTCATTGTCGCCTACTACCAGGGGATCGGCTGGGTTCTGAGCTGCGGTGGCCAGCCGGACTATCCCGTAAAGAACATCGGTGGCGGAGATCGCGCCGCCCGCCACCGCTATATCTTGGATGGTGGCGATCGGATTCCCTGCGCTGGGGCTGTGTGCTGCGTCCAGGGCTGCATTCTGCGCCTCAGTCAGGTGCTTGCTGTTGTCCTGGACGTGCAGTGCTAAGGCCGAGGTTTGCGCTGGCGTGAGTTGTGCGCCAGAGACGGCGAAATCGGACCATTTGAGCGGCTGATCCGACTCGATGATTGGCGCCACAAACGGGCGGGCACCGGCTACGTTGAGCAGGGTGCAGCGATAGAACACCTGACGGTCGGCCCGGGAGGTGGGCCAGAGATCGATCTTGTATTCCCCGACCTTGAGTTCCTCGGTGTCCTCGGTGGCCGTGTAGACGTAGAGCGGGATTGGGATGTAGCGCTCGTGATCCGTCGCGTCGACCGCATCAGTGGGGATGCCCCCCAGGAGGGAGAGCACGAATTCTATTCTTATCCCCCCCTGGGGCTCTCCGTTTGGTCCTCGTAAAGGCTGGCCGATATTGTTCAGTTCTCGTTTTAGCATTTCTGCTCCTGGCTCATGTTTTGGTATGCGCTACACTCAGGTCACAGAAATTCGTCCAACTTGTCGGCGGGCACCTGAACGTGAATGGCAATAATCCGGAGCAGCTTCATATATCTGAGGGATTCATGCTGGACGGCGCAGACTGTAGCCTTGGTCGCCGCCCGACATGCCGTGCAATCTTCTTTCTCGGTCTCATGCTTGGTTATGCAATCCTCCTTGAGGGTCTTATGTTTTGCCGCGCAGTCTCTTTTTGTGGCGTACTCGGAGCCCTTGATCTTGCGCCAGAGGTCTCCGGCCATGGGACCGAGCATGGATCCTACGACGAGCGAAATGACTCCTGTGATTATGGCGTTGTCGTCGATTGCGGGCATGGTCCGGTTTACTCCTGTAGTGGTGGCTGAATGTTGGTGTAGTTACTGTTTTTTGTGAATCAACTGTGCAGCGGTTTTTATTGTACGACCCTTACATTGTAGGCGCTGGCAGTGGGTGTCAGGGCAATGGCTCCGCAAACCTTGACTGTCACCGTGTCTGTGGCCGACACGTGCGCCGACCAGTACGCCCCGTCGCCTGGGTAGGTGACGGGTGAAGCGCTAGCGGTCATGCCAGTAGCGGCACCCGTTACGGTCAGCGCGCCACTGGTGCAAGCACCCGCAGCAAGTGCCCCGCCGCCGATACTGCCGGTGGTGCCGGTCAGGGTGGCCCCCGTGACGTATCCGTTGGTGAGCGTCGCCGCAGTCCCGAGTTTGACGCGCCCGCCGATTTGATTGATAGTTGTGTTGGCCACGCTGACCGAGTCCACAATGCGTATCTCGTAGGTCCCACCCCCCAGCACTTCAAACTTATTGCCGAAGATGTCTGTGTCGGTGGTGAGGTCCATATATATTGCGTTAGTTACATTCTGCAACTCAAAGCGGTTGTTCTTAATTCTGGTCCCGCTGACTATCAGGTGGTTCGGGTGTGAACCGGTCGATGGGTATCCGCTCAGTCGGATCATGTAGGTAGCGGTGTCGCTGCTGCGCTTGATGAAGTAGTTGTTGACGAAATCGGAGTTCTTAGAGTTGTAGGCCAAAACTCCGCCTTCCTCCACTATGTTCTCGGATACGAGGTTGTTGCCAGCGTTATATATCTCCAGATTGTACTTTGTATTAGAGGTGCCCCGCATGATCCAGACCACGGAGCCGTCGGTGACGGATTGGCCTATCACCTTGGCCCCGCCCGCTTCTCCGTCCGTGGCGATACTGGGGGTGGACCCTGCACTGGTCCCGGCAGTGGTGCATTCCCACACAGTTGTTCCCGAGTCCCATTTGACCAAGTCTCCCGCCGAATACTCCGTGGAGTTTGCCCTGGTGGCTGAGGCAGGCGTGTGGTACAGGTGGTTGTTTGCGACGATTGCGTCCTGTTTGACGGCGATATCGTTCAAGCCTGTTGCATCCCATTCTCCTTGGGTCGGCGTGGGGTTGGTCCCCTCGTAGTATCCTTCAGGCGCGTCCCAGTACTGAGCGATGAACACGTTGTTCACGCCGTTGTCGTAGCAGTCGTTACCCGTGATGGCTATCTTGGTGCCGCCGAAACCCAAGTTAGTTTCGCCAGCGTAGATGCCGTAGTAGTTTTTGAAACAGTGATTTCCTTTGATGATCACATTGGACGATGCCCGCAGTCCTATTCCTGCATCATGCTTGTTCTCGTAGAACCAGTTATTCGTGACGGTCACGCCTGACACTTCCCCAAGGTAAAGTCCCTTTTTCCCCGCATCCGTCCCGGTGTTGCCGTCAAACACGTTGCGTTTGCCGAGGGTGGGCACGCCCATGCTGTTTGCGGTCACCCGAGTAACATAATTGCGCCGGATCATGCAGTCGTCGCCGGTGACGCTTATCCCGTAGTTAGCATTTTTGGACCAGTCGAACACGCCACTCCATCCGGCGGTTTCGTAGCCCCAACTCTGGTTGTATCGGTTGCCGTCCACGTAGCAATCTTCGATGAGCATCCTATCCCCGGATGCTTGGATACCGGTAAATGAAGTGTCGTTGCCCGCTACCGCATAATCCTTGAACTTTATCCGTAGGCCCTTGAGAGTGATGTCGTCTCGGTACGCGTCGACAACCGCATTTATGATGTAGAGCCTGTCTGTGCCCTTTAGGGTCCCGCCTGCGGCCACAGCCTTGATTGCCTTGTTAATCTCCACTTGGTCGCTGACACCGTCGGCCCCCCACATGTCTGGCGTTGCCTGGCTTAAACCCTCTATCCTGCCCGTGCCAGCAAATATCCGGTAGTCTCCTGTCGTTTCAACAGTGCCGACCTTGAACACGGTTGTGTTGCCGAGGCTGCCGCCCTTCGCTATTTTGAGCGCACGGTCTGTCGGCCAGGCACCACCCGGCAGGGTTGCGCTGGAGATGTTGGACTGCACTGCGGTAAGCGCGGAGGTTACCACTATTGTTTTGCCGGCGGCGCTCGGTGCGACCGCCACTTCGGAAAGTGTTTTTTTAACGGTGTAGGTTCCTCCGGGCTCCATAACCAGTATCGCCGCAGAAGATTCGCCACAGGCCGCCAGCATGATGCTCAGAAGTGCAATATAGATCAGTTGTCTCATGGCTTTTTCAGTCTCCTTGTTCATCCGAAGTGTTTTATTCCTGGAACCAGTTGTTGCCGTTCTTTTTTAACTGGATCGTCTCGTCCTGTCCTGAAAGCGGCCAGGACTCGAGACGCATCACCGTGTCGCCTTCCTGGGGGATAAGGTTGATCAAATTTGCTGTGGCGTCGATCTTGGTGATCCTGACGGTGCCGTCGGTCGGCATTGTGTAGTCAATGTCTCCGGCTTCAGCGTCGGCAAAGACCTTGACGTTGTGCTCGGTCTCGGCAAAGGATGCGCTGATATTGCGGGTGATCTCGCCGGTGAGTTTGAGTAGCAGACTGCGGTTGTCCTGAACCATGCCGGCGGTGATGGTGTTGTCTCCTTCCAGCCGGTTCAGTGTCGCTAGCCGGTAGCGCCAGTGGTATGCTTCCAGCTCATCCAGGCCATCGGCAGGCATGGCGACGCCTTCGGACACCTTGATGGCCCAGAAGAGCCGGAGCCTGCACGATGTCCTAGCGCCGATGACTGGATCGATAATGGTCGGGTCCGCTACACCGTTCACCTCGGCGTACCAGGTGTCGAGGTAGACGATGTCGGTCCGGTCGGCTACGGGGGTGGACAGCGCCAACTGCGTCTCGGGCTGGCCCGTGAAGGTGGTGTTTGCGGCGAGGTATTGTATCCAGCCTTGGACGTGGATGTTGCCGGCCAGCACGGAGAAGTCGTTGACCGCTCCCGACCCCACGATCTGGAAACCGTCGTCTGGGGAGCCATCGGCAAGAAAGGCCATCAGCATGCGCCGGAAGCGCTGTACCAGCATCTCCTGGGAGGCATTGATTTCGTCGTCGAGCCACGGCCGCCCCTGTTCCTTGAGGACCAGGATGTCGTTCTTAGCGTCGTCGTAGGAGAAGCGGGAGTAGTTCCCGATCCAGTTGAGTCCTCTGTACATTGTCCCTCCCTATATGGCTATCTCGGTCCAACCGGTGGACTTCGGGCCTGCCACGTAGCCCCTGCTGTTCAGCATCCCGGCTGGGTCGTTGGCGATCAGCAGCTCGTCAGGCGCGAAGTACGCAGCGCGCTTGCCGGCCGCCTTGTACCTGGTGATGATGTTGACGATGGCCGCCTTGTCTCGATCATTCAAGTTGTTGATGTTCCCGCTGTGGACGTAGACGCCAATCCAGCCATTTCTGACGTCGATAGTGCCGGTGTCCAGGATGGTGGATACCGACTCGGTGTCGTTGGATAGCCCGCTGAAGCTGTTGGAATAGAGGCAGCCGTTGGGGATGTCGCCCATATCGCGCACATCCACGAAATGGTCCACAGCCTCCATGATCAGCTTCATTAGCGCCTTGTTGTTGACCTTGAGTGTCAGTACTTCGGCCCTGGCGCGCTGCAGATATTGGCTGTCACTTTCTCCCTGGATGCGCGGGACAGTGAAGAAGTCGGCCATCCAGTAGTCGAGCCAGTCGTCCTGGGCTGTCTGCGCGTACAACTGGCGCTCCGCTGCCCGGCGCTGTGACTCCTGTCCTTCGAGAGCTCCAGCGTAGACCTGGAACTCGCAGTAAGAGGCGCTGCCTGGGTAGTAGAGTTTGGGATCGCGGGCCAGGTCGAGGGTTTCGGAGAGAATTCCCTTGGCAAGCTTGGCGCCGTGACTGGCAGATGCCATGGTCGCGTCGTAACCGGGGACGGACTGGATAGTGGCGACCAGCTGCGCCACGGTCATTTCGGCGAAAGGGATAACTGTGGTGTCGAGGCCAGCAGCGAAGAGGGTAAGTCGGTAATCCTTGACGGTGGCGGTGGCAGGGAAGCTCTCGACGGCGATATTCACAACGGGGGTGCGCTGCGGGTTCTTGTCGAATATCCTATGCAGCCGTGATAGGAGGCGAGTCAGCATCAGGAGAACTCCACCGTCATGACGCCAGGGATCAGCACCTGCCCATCGGCAAGCTCCGCGTCGGGGTAGGCTGTGATGTTGAGGTCGTCAACTCCAGGAAGTCCCTTGACGCGCTTGATGGCCTCATTGAGCACGAAGTTCTGTCCTACGGGGATGCTCTGGATGTAGTAGGTGAGAGTGTCGCTGACCAGTATCTCCAGAGTGGGTTGATCGGCGCCGGGGAAGGCCAATATCTCGATAGTGACGTTGCCGATCACCACGGTGGCGGAAACTACACTGGCGACGTCGCCGGCAGCCTTGTAGCCTGGCACCGGCGTTCCTTCCGCGTCGAGGTATCCGTCAATAATGTCCTGTGCTCGCGCTACCAGATCGGCGCTGGCTACGCCGCTGCCGTTCCAAACGTAGACGGTAAAGTGTGAATCGGCGGTAATCGGTGGTTGCAATACCTTTGCGTCGACCACTCGTTCAACCACATTGCCGTAGATGTTGGTGATCTCCGCCGTGGTGGCGCCGTAGGCGATAGCCGCCGCCGTGCCCCTGGATATGGACGCGATGAAATTACGGAAGCGAGATTGCCGGCTGGCCTCGGTTTCAGGGTTAGTGCCGTTGTTGATTGCTGCGGCGTTGGTGACCGTCACGATCTGGTTTACCGGCGTCTTGATCACAGTGAGAGTGGCAGCATTGATGTTGCCGGCAGTTCCTGGCGTGAGCGATGTCACCGGTGCGTCTATCTGGCTCTGCCCCACGGCAAGCGTTACGGATGCGCTGGTGGCGTAGACTTTTTCCATGATGCCGCTGGCGGCGCCAGTGGCGACCTTGGTTCCTGCTGGGATGATCACGTTGGCGGTAACCGGCGTGGCGCTGGAGAAAGTGACATAGCCGTTGGCTGTGGTGGCGGGGAGCAACACGAAGCCGAAAGCGGAATAAACTGCAACAGGTATGGCCTTCTTGGTGGTGACGTAGAACTGATAGTCCTGCGCCTCCATCTCGACAGCGAAGGCCTCGAACTTGGTGCGCGTGACCCCGCCAATCAGGAGATCCGTGATGGTACTCTGGCTGCCGGCAAACCATGCCACCATGTTTGCCAGTCTGGTCTCCATTTTAATGATCGAGAATCCCACCGTGCCTCCGTATTAATAGCGCTCAGTATCCACTATCTTGTAGCGCATATCAAATGTTTTGCCCACTATCCGATCAAAAGCCTCATCCTGGTGGCGGAGGTCTGCCCAACCAGCACCACGTCGGCTAGGATCGTGATGGCGGTGTTGTCCACATTGAAGTCAAGACGCTCCACGGCTGCCACTCGCGGGTCCTGAACAATGGTCAGTTCTGCCTCTAGTAGCGCACGCTCGTGCCACATGGGGGTGCTGACCCGTCCTACGTAGAGCGGCAGCAGTGATCCGTACTGAGGGTGTCCCAGTGCTGCAAGTTCCCCGCGCATAGTGGTGAGCCGGTGTTGTAGCTGCATCTCCAGGTTAGTGACTCCCGACACGTAAAGGTCGTTGATGGCTGCCTCGGGTTTGCCGCTTACACCTATAGATTCGTCGGTACCCAACAGCTGCGCGTAGAAGTCTGGGTCGTCTGCTGTGATGGCGCTCACGCCGGTTCGGGTTCCAGGTATCCTGATCTGGTCTCCTGGGAAAATTACGTTTCGGCGTGTGGCATGGGACGAAACGGTGGCTGCGGTGCTGTAGGAGTTTTGCAGCGGGGTGCTGATGGTTATGATGCCGTTCCGAGCTGCAATAATCGGTGCGTACTCGTGGGTCTCGCCCTCCTGGAGCAGCAGGATCTGACCGTGGTCGGGGTTGATGTCGGTGCATAGGTTAATGGCGTAGGCACTGGCTGGAACAGTGATCCGCCCTTTAAGCAGGGCCGGGCTGAAGGCGTCAAACCACTCCTTGGCGATGAATGGGTATTCCAGACCGTTCAGCATAGCGATCTGTTTCCATTGCGAGGCGTCGCCCAGTATCCTGCTGGCGAGCGATTCCATGGTGTCGCCGTGGTTGACAGGCTCTACCTGGGAGGCGATCAGTTGCTCGGATTCGAGAAGTTCACTAAAAATGGTGGTTTCAGGGTTATCCATGGCAACGAACGCGTCTTGCCCGACGTTCTCTGGTGTCGGGCCTGCGACGATCTCTTTCGGGTCCGAGTCTGCGGGGAGGGTGCTAGGCCCGGACGTTGTGGTGGTGGCCGATACCCTGAACTGATCCTTGTGCAGGCTCAGCATGAGCAGCGCACGCTTGGTGCTGCGCAGGTCCTGGATGAACTCGTGCGGGAGGTCCTTAATGAAGATTACGGTATTCAAGATACTGTCGGTGGTCGCTATTGCCTCATTGACTAGGGCGAAAGGAGCATTGATGGTGTCGCTGATTCCCTGCCGGAAGCCAGCGACCGACTGTCGAATGGTCTGCATGGTGCCTCTCAGCTGATCGACGCGGTTGCTTACGTCGTTCATGGCATTGTAGGCCCAAGTGTAACCTTTGAGCAGCTTCCCCCATATGGAGAGGTCGTCTGCTGGCACAGCGATGTTAGTTAATCCCAGATATTCGGCCAGGGCGTCTTCGTCGATCGGCGCATCGATCCGCTGCAGCACCGTCATCTGAATGTCGTACATATAGAGGAAACGGCGCTGGATATTGCGCTGGAACTCGAAGCGATCGAGCTGCACCACGAAGAAGTCGCGGTCGGTGTAGTTGTAGAAGCTGAGTCTCGGCGGGTTTTTTGGGTCGATCTTCCCTTGAAACACCTCGTCGACCTTTTCGCCGCGCAGCGTGTAGGTGCCAAAGCGCTGATAGAAAAGCATGAAGGTCTGCTCTAATTCAATGAACATCTCCCAGGCGTCCTTAACTTTGCTGCCGAGCGTCATGCCGTGGCCGCCCACCTGGTTGCCGAGGTAGCCAAAAGTACCCTGCATGGATATTTTGGGGAGTCCCAGGCCGATATTGTCCTGGAAAGCTCCGCCGATTGTCTGCGTGGCGTTGGCGCGGGTCGGGTAGGCGATCCGGTACATCTCGGGGTTGATCGGGAGCACGTACTCGCTACTGGGCTGGTAGCGGTTGGCCTGGGCACCGGCGGTCTGGATGCCAGTGGTCTCAAACATAAAGGGGAGACGCTGGTCCCGTGTGCGGACGCCAGTCTGGATGTTTTTGTTCCACTGCATAAGGACTCCTGCTATTTAACCGTGCCGGTGATAATGCCGTCACCAGCCGTGCCGCTGTCAGTAGTGATGGGGACAAGCTCAGAGTTAGCCACGATCTCTTCGCATATGGCCTCAAACAGAGACAGCATGATGGCGTCGGATTGCGCGATAGCGGCCTCGGAGTCGCTTCCCTGACTGGTCAGCGCTGCAATCTTGTCGAAGTACCGCTCTTTCATCCCTACTGCTGAAATCGCCATTATTTGCTCGCTTTCACGGTTGCGGATCCGTGGATGTGTGACGCCCTGAGAAGCGGGCATATAGAATCAAGTTGGACGCATCCCTTGGGCGCGCCGCTGCCGCCGTCGAGCTCGATGGTCCCTTCGCTGGTCCAGACGGTCTTCCCCAGCACATGCACCGTGCATTTGCCGTCGACTACGTCGATGCTGTAGTCGCCGGTCTTGATGGTCAGGGTGTCGTGGGCCTCGATCACGGTGATCCGGTTGCCATCCTTGTCGACCGCAATGTCCGCTTTGTTGCAGCGGAAGTGGTAGCGGCGCTTGTCCTGGGGTGCGTCGGCAGTAGCGGCCTGGACGGCGTCGTCCCCTTCCTGTGGCAGGTGGAGGTGCTTTATAATCACTGGTTCGGACCAACTACCGTTGACAAACGCCACCAGTACCAAGTCGCCCAGTTCAGGGGACCACTCCTCCCCGTTTCCCTGGTGGAACTTTTCCGCGCTCATGGGCACGTTGTTGATGTTTGGGTAGCCTCCCCAAAGGATCAAGTCGACCAGTGTTTGTCCGGTCTGATTCTCTGTATCGTCGCGCCATTTGATGCCGACGATAGTCCCCTTCAAAATCCGGTCAATCTGTCGTGTCTCGCGGACTGCCGGATGCTCTCGCAGCGACTCCTGCAGTCTGGCGCCTGTCTCGTCGATCATCGCTTTTGCCCTCTGGTGACTTGCAGGGAGGTTATGAACTGGGGGGTGCCTGCAAATGTGCATTGATGAGTCACTTGCTCGATCAGATACTCCATAGCGGCGCCGGAGCGTTGTTTCACGAGTAGACCGTGGCCGGCCCGTATCTGAGGCGACAGGTGGACGGTGTAGGTGCCCGATTCAAGTTCGTGGTTTCTGCGGTACCATTCCCAGAACATCTTAGCTTTGGGGATGGCGAGCGCCGCGACCTTCTGTTCGGCGTTTTTGTCCAGGCCCGTCTTCACGTCCGGAGTGTTGAAGTCGTCCTGAATGATTTTGACGCAGTATCCGTGCTGGCGGATACTGTCCTGATCGAACTGCGTCAGGTCCGGATTGGCCATAACGATGTCGACCTGACCGGATACCGCGAGCTGGTAGATCGTGGGCCAGTAACAGAGTAAGTTGATGCGCTCGGCATCACAAACTCCGACGTCCTCCATCACGATGTCTACGTCCTGTATGGTGTGTTCGATGGCAGTGGCGAGCTTGCCGTCGTTGCCGATCGGGGTTGGTTCCAGGCGGACCTCGAAGCTGTTGGGGCCAGTGGTCTCCGTGGTGAGGGTGTTGACTGGGTCGTGCTCGGCGCGTTTCATCGCGTCCCAGGCGGTCGTGTCCCGGATGAACGCCATGGAGTCGTCCCAGAGGATCCAATCATCGGCCGATTGGTCGTTGAACCTTATGGTCGGCGATATCTTGGACATATCGTCCAGCGCCATAGTGAGCAGCACCTCGCAGAGGTCAGGCGGGGTCTTCACCTGGAGCGGAACGCGGCGCATGTAGGAGTTCATGATGCGCGTGACAGGGCTCTCGCCCTGCCCTGGTATCTGCACTTGGGCGCCGGCTATGTCCCAACCGATACGGTGGCGCTGCAGGAGTTTGCCAAGGTCCTGGCCGCTCAGCTTGACGCTGCGCTGTGGTATGCCGTCGACCGCGGTAAAGGATCGCGCCGGTCGGTCGACCAGTCCCAGCATGGCCATCTGCATACCGTTGCCGTCTCCTGCGTCCAGCTCAATGCTGACAATGTCGTCCGGGATGATCGCGTTGGCATAGGTTTGGCCGTTGGGCATGATGCGGTAGGCGAGCACGATCTGAAATGTTCCGGCGGCACGTCCGTATGCCTTTGCTGTGGTCAGCGTCAACACGTCATCGGTGATGTCGCCGTCCAGGCGTGGGCCTATCGGTCGGGCCTTTCCGGTGGCGAGGTCTCTGACGGTCACTCGGCAACGTGGGGAATATGTGCTTAGAAATTGGTCCATGGGGTTTATCCTAGCACGGTGATGTAGCGTATATCAAAATCTTTGCCCCGGTTGGTTACCTGCTCGAGACCGGTCTTGCGGCTGGCGCGGTCCCACGCCAGTTGGGGTCGTTGTTAGCCTTGTGCAGCGCGTCTACGATAGGCAAGGTGATCTTTTGAAAAATGAGGTCCCCGAGCGCACCGAACGGACTTTTGCCATCGGCTGCGGCTTCGGTAACGAATTTCTTGCCCCAGGATATTGTGCCAGGAATACCCTCCAGGCTCTGCAGGGCCTCTTTGCCGGTGTTAAGTATTCCCTTGCCAGCCCTCTTTGCTGTCGCCTTGGTGGGGTTTTCTATGTAGTCAATCAACGTATTCACGGTGCCGCCGAGGTTTTCAAAGGCCTTGACCAGGTGGTCCACCGCCTTGGAATCGGCCAGCTTGTCTATCACGCGCAGGCCGACGCGTTCCAGCTTGTTGAACATGGCGTTGAGCTTTTCGCCGGCCTTGATCTGCTCGGCCTCGACCTGGGCAGCCAAGGTCATCTTGCCGGCGCCCGGGAGGCTGTTGAATTCTTTCTCGAGATCAGCGGCTAGGCGGCGCTCGCCCCTGGACCCGCCCTTGAGTCCCTGCATGTTCTTGCCACTGGCCGCGGCGTCTCTAAAAAGCGGACTGTCGGCGATATCGATCAGCGAGGTGGCGCCCTTGGTGGAGAGCTTCCAGTCGGGAAACATCTTCATGAGTTGCGCGGCTTGGTCTTCCCGGCTGCCGCTTAGGTTCCCAAGGATGCCCTTGAGCGCCTGAGGGTTCTGCAGGAAACCTCCCTCCTTCATCTGCTCCATCTCGAACATTTTACGCCAGGACATCTGGCCGTTGAAGCCCCCCAACTCCTTCCAGAGCATGATCTCGCCCGGGGCCGAACCAGCGCCGCGGAGTCCGTTTTGCGCAACATTGGCGAACTCGGTACTCTTAGCGTACTGTTTGTAGGTCGCGTCGTCTTTGAGTCCCATGACTGCAGCAGCCATTGCGGCAGCTGTGAGCGCCTGGCTGTTACTGGCTCCGGCGCCGTGCATGGACTGGGCTGTGAGGTTGGTGTTCCTTGCGACCATGCTCAGCAGTTCGGACATACGGGCCTTGTCCATCCCCTTTTTGACTGATTCGGCCATCAGCATCAGTGCGGGGCTCGCCAGACCTGCGTTACCGGTTGCGCCGTACATGGTACCGTACATGGTACCGACCGAATTGGGGTCCACTCCGTTGGCACGTCCGAAAGCGGCCGATAAACGCGATGCGCCGCGGGCTCGACTCCCTCCCATGCCTGCCGACTGGCTGATGTTTTCCATCAGCGCCATGTATTCGAGCGGTCCCATGCCAAGGCCTACGCCGGCGCCGTAGCCTCCACTGATACCCCTTGCGTTCAGTGTCGCCTCGTGACCTACCGACTGCTGATACCTGGAGCGGGACTGTCCCAGAAAGGCGAGGATCGAGAAGCCGCCGGCTGCAGCGAGCCCCCACTTGAGCGCCTTTTTGATGGCATCGGTATTGCTGTGGTCACTGGCGCCGTCGCCGCTCCCCCCTCCTCCGTCTCCCCCTGGGCGTCTGGGCCTGCGCGGAGGTCCCCCTTCGTTGGCGCGTTTCTCTCTTGCCTCCCTGCGCTCGGTGAGGTCCATGATCTCTTCAAGCGCCTCGCGCTGCTTGTGCAGTTCTTTGAGACGCTCCTGTGCCACTGTGGAAAAGAAGCCGTTGGAACTCCTGGTGATGTCCTCCAGCCTCTGCTGTCCATCTAAGAGCACGTCCATGGCCTGCGCCGCTTCGGCGAAGGTTTTGACACCGGTCATTGTTATATCGATCTGCCCCAACTCCTCCAATTTCGAAAGTTCACTTTCGAACGTTTGGACGTCGAGGATCCCTTTCCGGACTGGCGCGGTATCGACTTTTATCGGGATATGCAGGCCCATGGCGACTCCTTTACTTGAGAAGGGAGGGTCTCCCCTCCCTTCTAATTCACGATTCTGCTTCGAGTGTTGGCTCTACCGATGCCCATGAGCCGGAGCGCAGCAGCGTTTCCAGATCACCCACGTCCTCGCCCGCCTCCATCCTGGCGAAGGCATCGTCGATAACTGGGTCTCCGGTCAGCTGCATTGGCTTGCCGTCGATGGTGCAGTGCGGGCACTCGGTCCGGTGGGTCTGGTATCCGCATTGGAAGCATTTTTTGAGCTCGCCGCCTTTCAGCGCCAGGTCAAGTTCGTATTCCAGCGCGAATTCTTCATCGGTCATGAGTAGGAAACGCGGGTCATGGCGCGGGAGATTATATTTCTCACGGTACCATGTTTTCAGACTGTTCATCTCCTGCTGCGCCTGCAGTGCTACCGTTCTTGGGTCGAAAGGTCCTGAGGAAGGTCTGGACCTCCGACCAGACCTCGGCGAGCGCTAGTTCATCCTCGTCGTGCAGCTTGGTCGCGTCGAACCACGCCGGTGGCTCCTCCTTGGACACGGTGCATATGAAGGCGAAAATTTTGGCCAGCATCTGCACGCTGGGAGCGATCATGTTCGGGTTAGATGCGCCATAGGCAGACAAGGCGGCAGCTTGCTTGCTGGCGATGGCGATCTTGTCCTGCAGGTTGGGCCGGCGGATGGCGAAGGTGCCGCGGTACTTCTCGCCGAACGGTTCGCCTGTCTCCTCATTGATATTGCTCTCGATGCTGAAGATGGTCTCGTTTACGAAAGCCATTAGGGGTCTCCTGTGTTTTTTATTTTTGGTGCTGCACGGCAGAGAGGTGCTCCTCCCCCCTCTGCCGTGGTGGGTGGATTACTGCGCTTTGTGGAGGGATCTAATCTGGAAATCCTCCCCGCAGACTGAATGCTTGCCGTACTGCCTGCTGTGTGATCCGAATTTGCAGCCAGTGTAAAGTTCGACGGTGGCTCCGGATATGCAGTCGATGATCTCGACCTCGAAGTCGGGGGCAGTGAGCCATTCATCGGACTTGGGGATCATGCCCAGCTGGATCAGGTTCTTGTTGGAGACGAAATATTTGGAACCGGAGATGGTGTGGGTTCTTTTCCCGGGAATCAGTTCCAGCGATTCGGCGTTGCCGAGCCCGTCCACATCCTGGAGGCCGAAGTCGTCGCTGCAGGTGACGTTCTGTGCCGCGCCTACGACGATTCCGCGCATTTTAAAGAGGGCCCTGTTGCCCGTCATGGTGTTTTTCATGCTGCACGCTCCTTTCTGCTATGAGTGTGGCCCCTCCGGAGAGGGGCACAGGTAAGTGGTGTTACAGGCCGATGCTGAACGTGGTCGGCTGCAGGAACAGGGTCGAGAAAATCCAGTTGATCGGCAGGACCGGTTCGGCGCTGTAATCCACGTAGCGGATGGTGCCGTCGACGCGCAGGCTGGTTTTTTTCGGGTCGTAGTTGCGGATGTAGCCTGCCAACTTTGCAGCTTCGAGGACTGCGTTGGTGACGTTGACGATGGTGCTGTCGATCTGCTCGATGCCGCCCTGGCCTATCAGCAGGTCGTGGCGTTTGCGCACCTCGCGTGCGATGTAGTCGGCACCGCGGCCTACAGAGAACTCGATGCGGTACAGGTCGTCGCTCTGCCCCCAGGTGGTGATCTGCCGGCTCACCACGAATCCGGCGCCCTGGACCATGTCGGGGATCGGCACGGCGACGCCAGCTGCGGTGTCCAAGAAGTCCTCGATCTCTGAGACCCGTAGCTCGTCCTCCAGGCCGAGGCAGCGCAGGTATTTCCGGGTCAGGGGCAGCACCGGCCTGGA
>Ga0209728_1000067_pt1 | contig 96395 bp, 230 predicted proteins | sample RifGroD1_FD_183997 | JGI IMG/M metagenome (GOLD analysis project Ga0209728, IMG submission 183997) | Groundwater microbial communities from Rifle, Colorado, USA - Groundwater D1 (SPAdes) (version 2) | ecosystem: Environmental > Aquatic > Deep subsurface > Groundwater | place: Rifle, Colorado... | reverse complement strand
ATGATTTGGATTTTAAAGATATTATACTACTAGGTGTAGAAAACCAATCTTTACCACAAGAGCAGATATGCCATATTTTCGTTAATGCACCTTCATACTCAATCCCCTCTTTTAATTTTATATTGGTATTGTTAATTTTATTTACTTCTTCTAATTCTAATTTATATTGTTCTGTCGTTTTTCTTATAGCCAATACTAATTATATCTCTCCTTTTTAATTTGCATAAGCAACATTATTTCTTGAATTTTGATTATGATTAAACAATCCGAACTGTATCATCAAACCTTCTTCTAATTTATTTATAACAAAGTTATTACATATCCCTATTTTCCTGCTAAAAACCTCTTTCGGAAGCAACATCACCTGCTCGCAAAGTGCAACCGAATCTTTCAATAACCCGCTACTCGCCATTGGCACAGAAACGTGCGTGGGAATCCACTTCTTAAAAACCTTACTGGATAGCGGAATTGCATGAATAACAGGTGAATGTAACAAACTCATATGGTTTGAAATAATTATCATTGGTCTTTGACAAATTGTTTGCACTGAACCTCCAACATTATTTTCAACTGTCGCTAAGTAAATTTCTCCTCGTAACATAAATAACACTTCGCTTTCTTTTTAAATTTATCAAATTTATTTCTCTCTTCATAGCATATCCAAACAAAGCTTGGCATATACCCATTAGACAATCCATGCAGAAAATTTATTTCTGTCTTACAACTCATCACTTCAAAACCTCCTTCTATTAATATGATACAATATTCGACCAATATTGTCAATTTCATTACTATTTCATTTATATTACATTATTATGTCATTTCTTAATTAACTATCCTAAACCAAATCTATCTTACTCCTCCTAAAAGAAGACTTAACAAAAGAATATTCAAATACTGGCTCAAAATACTTTAGATAATTTAGATCATCAAACTTTAAACTAGGATAAAGAATCTTGAATAAACCAACTGTATTTATACAATCGTCTAGAGCTTTATGCCTAGTCCCTTTAAACTCCAAATCAAAATATTTTAACGAATCAATTAAACTAATATGATTGTTTAAATTTAACATATTCATTAATTCCATTTGAATATTTACATATTTTCTAAGCCAATTTATGGGAAGATTATATGCTTGGCAATTTGAAATGAAAAACTTTAAATCATCAAATCCAAATGAAATTAATAAGAAATCTGTTCCTGCCCAATCTAAGAAATCAAACAATACTCTTTCTAGTTTCTTTGAATTATTAACCACATCCTGTGTAATACCAGTAAGTTTTTTAATTCTTTTTGTAATAACTGTTAAAATTGTAGGGTTTACATAGGATTGAAACGTATCAATTTGATTTAGATTACTATCTAATTTTACAGCACCAATTTCGATTATTTCTTGAAAATGTTTGTATCTTTGCTGAATTGGTTGATTAAATTCTAAATCCATTATTATATAATTCATTTTATACTACCTCCTAAAGTGACATATACTATATTACTATATTATATCACATAGAAAGTAGATTTATACTTAATTTTCCAACCCCTTAAATGCCATCACAGCAACCTCTAATTGATCCCTACTAGGTTCACTAGTAAAAACATATTTCTGCAATAAACTCCCTACAAAATAAATCGGTTTAATAATCCACATCACAATATTATTATCAGACCTCATTACTTCATAACTAATTCCCCATCCTAATAACATTACTCCAGAATGAAACAATGGAACTAACAATCCACTAATTACAATCAATCCGACATACAGATTAGTTCCACAATTATCATTTACACAACTTTGATTCATTGCAGAATCAATTGATACATTACCATTTTTCTCATAATCATTTGCTACTTTATGTTCTGCACCATGATAATATTTTACTTTGCTACATTTATTAAATAATAATAATGAAATTGGAATTAGAATAAAATTATGATAGTTGTGGTTCTGTAGACTGCTTGGATTAAAATTATATACATAATAAGTATAAATAAGACTTAGCGCTATTAATAGCAAACCTAATTTTGTAAAAATGATTTTTAATATAATCCAATAAACTCTTACAAAAGGAATTCTGTGTATAAAATCATCTAATTTATTTTTCTTATCATCTTTGATAATTTTATTTACTATAATATTATTACCTTTTCTTATTGCTGTTGAAATATGAGTCTCAGATTCAAATGTAACGCCATTGTATCCTGCTCTACCACCTAATATATTCATTATTTTCCTCCATATTTTATATTTTTCCCTACTCCATAGGAATCTTCAACCACTCCCACTTCATAATTCTCCTTACAATAGCAGTCAACAAAATAAACATAAATGTTGAAAGTAAAAATAGCAAAGATCCCACCCCTAAAGTAATTAAAGATGTAAATAATCCAAACTCTTTCATTTCCATTAACATACTAACGCCTAGACTCCAAGATCCAACAACAAATACTGATAATGCAATAATAGTAATTATTACACCAAATATCCATGATATAATTCTTGCCCATAATGGTATTTTAGTTTTTGATTCTTCTTCACTCATAATCACACACTCCTCATATCGTTTGGTTTCCCAAATTCCCACTTATCACAACCTACAACCGGATAAATCTTAATTATAAACCCATGTTGCACATTCATTTGCTCTCCAACTCTACAATATTGCAACATACCATTTCTCATCCTAGCATTTTTACAAGTCAAACAAGTTTTATTTATTACATTATAATCACATGCTTTCTCATGGATTTCACATTCTTCTTTTGGGAGTAACATTGAACAGAAATCACATTGGAATATTGGTTTCATTTTTGTTTAATCTCCTTTCTTAATAATCTATAATTAACACACCTACTCAAATAACTTAACAGTATTCTTAAATATTCCTGCCATATCACTTGAATAAACAAATCTATCATGATTTTTATCAATATCAATAAGAATATTTCCATCATTGTGTCTTAATGAAGACGCTTTCCAATCACAAATCATTTCAATTAAATCTACTAAATCCATATCCTTTATACCATTAGGCCAATGTTGGGGATGATGCCTATTTTTAGCATAATGATGATCTAATGCATCTTTAAGTTCTTCAAGAGTCTTTTTATCTTCTTCACTTCCATAAGTGCAACCAGCTAATTTTGAATTATGTTGAGCAAAATATCTGCTTCAAAATCCTCTAGTTTTGAATTGTCATGATTAATTGCTCTTTCACTTAATCTTTGGATAACTTGATTCATGAACTTATTTACCAATTGTTTATGTTTATATGTATCGCACATTGTTTCATACTTTGTCATTATTATTTTCCTCCCCATGCACAAGCAAAAAATATTCCAATCCACATTATGAAAAACCAAGCAACAGGACTTTGAGGTAAAATGTTGATCGTAATATGTTTACGTTCTTTATTATTCTCACACATAATTAAACACTCCTCTATGGGTTTTAATTTATTCGGCACACTCTTCACAAACATTTCTATGATAACCGCAATCAGGACACTTTTTAGGTTCTGGACAATTAAGATGATAACTAGAAATATTTCCATCTTCTTCAATTCTCATTTTACAAGCGTGATCTATGGGAAGTTCTTCTCCACAAGAATGACATATGTTGCTCATTTTAATTAACTCTCCTCTCTAATTACAATGAAACTATTCTTTTAATTTACATTAATACAATTGCAATCTCTTCACATATTTCTGTGCTTCACTTTTAAGCATGGGAGGTAATCCTACAACAGTTAAACTATTTTTGGGAACTTCTGTTAAACCATTGTCTCTAATGTAATAAAAACCTGCTTCAATTAATTTTTCTAAATCCTTTTGCTTACCTCTTAGAATTATTTTCTTTTGGTCTGCATTATACCAAGCAACAAAGTCATCATCGAACTCAAAATATTCTACTGCAATAATTGTTGCTACATGGGCCACTTGTGCCGACACTTTCCCTGGAGACATATTTAATTCAGAATTGACAATAAAATATTCTACTAATTCATCATTCATATTATATAATCTCCTTTTATCTCAAATACTCTCTTTTAGTAACTTTATAATCAAAAGTTATCATAACTGGATATGAATTTTTACAAGTCTGACAATAATGCCTTATTTCTGTAATTCCTTCGCCCTCATTATTAAACGATACCCAAATCACATCTTCAATATTTACATCAAGATTTTGACAGTAAGGACATGGATCATCATTTATCATTAAATATTAAATCTCCTTTCTTATTTAAACTTAAAACACCAATTAGGAATATTACATTCTTTTCTAATATTATATGGTCTACATGCACATGTAATTTCTCTATTGCCTATAGAACACACAACTTTAACATCGTCATCGCAAAACCAATCATGAGGGCCTGGATCTGGCAATACCTTATGTGAAGCACAATCAATACAGTTATTAATAATAACATTTTTCATTTTGTTTTCCTCTTTTCTTTTAAATTGATATAATTAGTTTTTCTTTGATCCAAACCAAATTACTTCTCCACTTTTAATTCTTATAGCACTCTGCCCACATTTACAATCATATGAAAAATCAGCATGACCTTCTTCTGTGTATCCAGTGAATTTCATTTCTTGTTTGCAATTTTTACAAATCATTATTAATTCTCTCCTTTATCCTTCAAAAGTGTTCTTTCCTTGGATACTAATTTACCTTAATCAAATATTTACTAATATTATCTTCTTCGTTCAAACTCAAAAACATTTTATTACCACCATTTGCAAAAACACTATAAACTTCCTCTAAATAATATTGTTTGCCTTCACCATCAATAGGAGCAACAAATAGAATAGTAACTTTGACATTGCTTCCACAACTTTTTGAAATGAATTTATCCCCTACATTGTATTTAGCCATGTTAAACCTCCTTTACTTCCTCCATCATTTCTTTTATCTTAAAATACCCTTATCTATTAATAATTCAAGAATACAATATGTAGAAAATCCAATTATAGCCCAAGTAATCCAATTATCAAAAATTCTATTCACTTATATTACATCTCCTTTTCTAATACCTATGAAATTTGATTTTGAATCTAATCGCTACAAAATGTAATATATCTACCCGTCACCCATTGACTATCATCTAATAAATATTCATTATAACCATCTTTATCCTTGCGAATATCCTTAATTGTTTTCCCGATATAACCAAAAGTAAACCAATTTCCTATTTTATAACTTGTTTCAAAATTATTATTTATAATCAAATATTTATTACTCCTTTTAAAAATGTCTTCATCAGTTTTAATATGTTCTTTTAGGGTCTATGTAAACAAATTGAGGCTTATTATAGCAAGATAAAACTTTAATAGGTTTTTGATTAAATGGAGGAATTTGATTAATATGAACTTCTTTCTTTGAAACTATTTTAGCATCTTTTAAACTCCAACATGTTTTTACGCCATATTCATTATTACCATTATAAAAATTATTTCTACAACCTTGACAATATTCACTTTTCTTTGACATATAAAGTCCTCCTTTACTGATTATTTTAAATGTATTTATTACGATCTCTATTTTAACTTAGGATAAATCCCACATTTCTTGGGATTATTTTTGATCAAGTTTATCTAATGCTTCTTCAATAAAGCATGATACGCAAAGTTCGCCATTTTTTGGTGGAGCAGAATTACTTATATCTGGAAAGTCATTTTTACATTTAGGGCATGTGTAAACTTCAATAATTCTATCCATTATTTCATCTCCTTTAATTACATCAATATTACCCAATACGCCAAACAATACACTAACAACATACCAACCACAATAAAATATCCCTTAATAAATTCTATGTAATTATTAGTAAAGAAAAACCAAAATGAAATTACTACTAAAGGAATTGTTGTAATCCAATCACATATTTTCTCTGCAATTATAATTGCTTTCCAATTCAAACCAAAATACCATGATTCCAAGAGATTGATTAAAATACATAACATTGCCAGAAATAGGTATTTATTTATAGTTAATTGCTTTTTAAACATTATTGATTTCCTTTCTCTTATTTCCTTAAATCTCTTAATGGAAAAACTTCTAATATCCCATCTGCCTTATCCTTTTGATATTGAAGCAATACTTCTCTTATTTCATCTGAAATATAATCATCATCATCAATTTCATTCTCATTCTTCCAGTTTAAACAAACATGATCTTGCCAAATGAAATGCCCATGGCAATATAAATCCCATACCTCTTCTGATTTATAATTTTTATATGATTGTGAACAAGTGAAGCAAGTTATTTTGCTTTCTTTGCATAATTTTCTAAGATTCATTAAAATCATCCTTTCTCAATTTTAGATTAAGTACTACAGCATATAATATTCCTTAATTCTTTTAATTCTTTCTAATGCTTCTTCTGAGTTGTCATAATCTGATTCATAAAATGGTTCAAAATAAGACATAAATTCTTGCATATCATTTGGATATGGAGCACTTACATGATGTCCTTTTTCATACTCAATATCAAATTCAAGATCAAAATATTGTCTTGCTTCTTTGATTAGATACTTAATATCTTCTACAATTTCATCATTATATTTTTCTAAGATAAATCCAAATGTATCTTCATAATTTCTATAAAATAACAGTCTTTTCATAACTTCCTCCTTCTTAAAACCGCCCTGTTTTAAACTATTTAATTCTACTCAATTCCCCACACTTCTCTTCTTAAACTATCTAATTTTGATTCTAAACAACTTAATTGTTCCTTAGTCTCAAAATAATCTTTAACTTCTTTTACCTCAAACAATTCATCTTTTCTTAAAGAAACATCATTCTTTTGTACTCTTAACTTTTCTATTTCTTTATAAAGTTGTTCTTTACTTTTTCTAAATGTTCTAATTATTTCATGTCCTTCTACCCTATAACTGTTTTCATCAGTAAAGTAACAATGATGTCCTTCTTTATGATGGTTAAACCACCCTGTCAAAAGACTCAATTTTCCTTCACTAGATATTTTACATCCTTGTGTTTGCAAATTTATTTCATCTCCTTTAAACTATCTAAACCTTCATCCCAACACCTTCGACAATTAATATGTTCAGGACACAATGATGATTCATTGCCCAATCCAAATTCATTTGGGCAAATATTAATTGATGATCCTCCTAATATATCTAGAACTTTACTCAATTTCTTTTCCAATTCATAAACCTTGTCTATGTAGTAAATAATTTCATTGTCCATTATTTTTTCACATCCTTAAATTTCTTTATATGCTTTAATCATTTCCTCTCCATATTCTATATCTTTTCTAATTTCATCTTCTACTAATTTTTCATATTCATTTATTTCTTGTTCGGTCATCGTGCAACCTAGCAGTTGGACACACATAAGTAACATTTACCTGTTTAATTTCACCGATGAATAGAATATAGGTAGAAGTAATGAAATTTGCTATTGTTACAAACCATAAAATAGTCATAATCATTTCATTTTTTGGTATAATACCTTCTGCTTTAATCAAATATACAAATAAACAACATATAAATGCTACTAATGAGAAACCCCATATTGCTCCAACAGGGCTATGATTAAAATTATAGTTAAATTTCTTAAACATAATTTCCCTCCTATACTACATTATATTATTCATTTCAACCATGAACCAACACATCATTACCATATTAGAAATTATAATCAAATCAAAATATCCTGAGATAAGTACTTGTATTAATCCAGTAAGAAACATAGAAATTGTAACTTGTTTAATTATATTGCATTTTATAAGTATTAAGCACGATAGAAGTATCAATAAACCTGTTAATAAAGCATCAGTTTCCACAGTTTCTCCTTTCTAAAACATCAATACAATATTTTAACGCTTTTATTAACTATATTTATACTCCAACTCAGGATAGGTTGAACTATCATCCATACCAGTTACAGCAGTAATCGTAAGTTTAGAACCATCGGTAAATGATATTTCACAACACCATGAATCTTTTTCAACTTTAGTAATTATTTTACCTTTATAACTATCCATGAATTTAACTCCTTTAATAATTTTATTTTATAATCTACTAATCAGATAAACTAAATCTCTTTTATATTTGCGGATAAATTTTAAATCCCATTTTTCAGGATGTTTCTCGATAAAGTCTACTGTCTTTTGTTCTGCATCACTAAGTATATTTTTAGTCTCTTTTGATACTCTTTTAATTAATTTGTTTCTGATTTTATTCATTCCTTCAATGTCTTGTTGGGAAAATGGACGTTCTTCTGATTTAGGAATATACACTTCTTGATATTTGACTGATTTACATTTAATACTATAAACACTAACGACAACACTATTATCTTCTTTATAAGAAAAACTCCAATTGATCGTATTATCCATTCCTTTTCTCCTTAAATTTCAATTAAAATATTTGTTTTATTCTAATAGATATTATTCATAATTTTATCGGCTAAACGCTTAAACAATATATTAATACCACTAATATTTAATACATATTCAAAATTTACAATCAAATTTCTTAACTCATTGGCAAATTCACTTCTACCTCTAAGTTTTGCTTCTCTAATTTTTCTATTATATTCTTCCCTTGTCATAATAACTTTTTCAATTTCTACTTCTTGTTTTTCCTTAATTATTTCCATCACTTAACTCCTCTCTAACCTTCATAAGAATCTTGCCTAATACATTCTTACCTCTACCTCGACATACGCCCCAATAAATATCATTCCAGTTGTTTCCTTCAATTAACTCATCATCACCAGTATCTAATAATCTCTGTCTTAAATCTTCATTCCTTGTAAATTTATCTCTAACACAGTCTTCCATAACTTTATCCTTAATCTTTTCCCAATCATGTCTTAGAGTGACATTTCTACCTTTTCTTTTAGATGTAGAAGGATCAATATTGCAGAATTGTTTTCTCCTTTCTATATCTACAACTTTTGCTGATTGGAAAGCTGCCTCATTATTTTGATATAATAGTCCTTCATATTCTACTGGAGCAGTATAAAAATTAGATAAGAAATAATATTTACCTTTAAATTCATTAATCATTAATACACAACCTTTTATTTTACTTTATTCCCTAACTTCACAACATTCCTCGCATACCAACCTATGATATCCACAATCTGAACAAACAATATCTGGTACTTTACAACCTACATGATACTGAGAGACATTTCCATCATCTTCAAGTCTCATCTTACAGGCATTGCCAATAGGCATCATTTCTCCACAAGTATGACAAATATGAGTATCTTCATTAATATTATTCATCTTGCCAACTCTCCCTCTCTTTGGGATTATACTTCTCTTCCAAATAATCAAAAACCTTCTTCAAATATTTATACTTATCAACTAATTCCATTCCCTCAACCATCTTTAAATGCTTTGCTCCAAATTCATTTCCTTCAATAGCACAACTAGCTAACGCCTCCTCATATTTTGCGATTTCTTGCAAAACCCATAGGATTGTTCCCTGTTTAACTTCTGTCATTTATTTTATCTCTCCTATCCACAATCCATAAATTCATTAACATGATAATCTACAAGATCACCATTGTACATAATCGTACAAATATTATTACTCTTATAACTATTAGATAATGAATGCTTATGTATAAAACTTCTAATTCCCTCGCCTGATGCCATTTATGTATCACTCCTAAATATTTATTTCTGTATTCAGTATAGCATGTAATGTGTTGGAAAGTCAAATAATTATTTACATACTTTCAAAAAATGATTCTTTTGTAACAATATATTCAATGCTTGATACTTCACTCCCGATTATTGCTACACTTCTACCTTCACCATTAAATAAATTACAATGGAATATTTTAATTTCATAATGATCTTTTGACATTAGTTGATTTATTAATTCATTAAGATTTTGTTTGACATCAGTTTTATATTCTTTCCCATTTTTCATGCAAATTGTGTAAACATAATACATATTACAATCTCCTTTAAGATATTTATTTTTAGATAATTATTTGTTAAATTAGATGTAATTATTGAGATTTAATGTGAATAATGAGTATAATTTAGTGAATTTAATACTTTATAACTTCCAATGTTGAACAAACATCATCTACACTACTATACCTATCTTTGTCATCATTCCATGCTACTATAGCTTCATTTACTGCTAAAGGAACATTGCAATTTAAACAGTTCTGAATTTCTTTAAACTCATTCTTGCTAACCTTAAATTGTTTATCATTACTGTTGAATTTTTCTATTTGAAATATTGCGGTATATTTAACCTTCATAAATCATCTCTCCTCCTTATAAAAATAACTAACATAATAATATTCACTTTCGTCTTCTACCTCATCTTTGAAGTATAAATTGCCTGTAAACTCCTTAACCTGACCATTACATGTCCATCCTTGTAATTCCATTTCTGCAATATGGCTTAATCTTTCTTCTGCATTATCATAATGAAATGTTTTAGAGTGAGAAGATTTTAGTAATTTCATGATAATTCATCTCCTCCTTAATTATAATCCTTACAATATCCATCTTCCTCAACTTTTTCTTGCTGTAAAGTACAAAACAATTGATCAAACCCATATTCATCATGCATTTGATTTTCAGGTATAGACATTGAATGTCCACATGTCAAACAATTCATTCCTTTTTGTTCTTCATAATTGATTCCATTGTTTAATCCTTCAATATATCCATCGACTAAAGTATTGAATTGCTCTAACCAGTATCCATTTTGCAAACCACTTTCTAGTTCAGAATACAACTCTTTAATTTTGTTTAGTTTTTCTAGGTCTGACTTATAAGTTTCTAAATTTTTCACAAACAATTTCATTCCTCCTAAATTAAAATCAAAGATTCGTTCTAGTCATTATGTTGGTCAATTCTTCTCACTTCGTATCCAAGATTAGCATAATGATTTTCAAAGTAATCAGCATTATAACTTCCTTTAAAACTTATGGATTCTCCGTCAACTCTTAAAAAATAACAAAATCTACTATTGATAATTTCGCATATCTTTTGAATTTGTATTTCACTTCCTGTACAATTATGTTCTACATAGGTTGCCATAGACTTTCCGCAATTAGGACAATACACCATCTTAATTTCCTCCTTTTCTTTTAAAATCTTAGTTTCGAAGTATTATAAAATACCCAATTCTTTATTACGTTTGTTACATTCTAACTGCGCTTCTTCTATAGATCCAAACACACAATCTTCAGGCCATAAAGTTCCACATGAAGAATCAGAATATCTATATCCTAAAATATATCTAATATTTATTGTGGATTTAACATCTCCTTTGTTTCTAAATATGTCTATATCAACTTTAATTACCTTATCATATCCAGATAAAATACCTTTGTCATTGGCGATATTCCATTTTTTTTGTTTCCCATTCTTCTGTACCACCCTTACCATAACAATAAGGGCAATCAAACTCTTTGTCTTTAATTTGTATTTTCCCGCTACCTTCACAAGTTGAACAAGTTTTAAAAACCTCTTCTGAAAAATTTTGAATTGTAGCAACCTTGTCACCAATATTAAACTTTGTTTGTAAATTCATTTTAATTATCCTCCTTCTATCCAATAAAGTCCTCGTTTTATCCTTTAACAATTTTATACCCTAACTTGTTTAATTCTTGTTCTATTACACTTATTGGTTCTCCAAAAAGAATATAATTGCTTTTAAAATATTCTTCTTCTGTACATACTTCAACTTTCCAAAATTCTTTTCGTTGCTCATATCCAAGAATAGGATTAAAAAAGTTACCCACTTCACCCCTAATACTTTCAATTAAACAATCTTGACCTAAGAATCCTATCTTAGTACATGGAGTCCACCTACTATGAATTTTGTGATTATACGGCACTGTAGACTCTACTCCTTGCCTATTGGTTATTACTACTTCCATATTTAACCTCCTTAAAATAAGATAGAACCTCGTTTTAAAGTTTTTGATATATTCTCAACATATCATCATACGCCTTTACCATATCTGATATTTTAATTAATCCCTTAATAAATTCATCAGATATTTTGCCTTTAAAATGATTCTCAATGTATTCATTATTATAATCATTCATAAAAATATCAGTAATAGAAGGTGTAGAGCAATCTCTTATTGTAAAAGTTAAATTATGATAACAAGAAATGCTGATATACAATGAATAAAAAGCAACTCTAAAAACATCATCTGATCTAATATTAGTCGGCATATCAAGGATTATCTTATTATCGTTAAGTTCTACTATGTTTCCAAATATCTTTTTACACTCATTAAATATATTAGTAATAATTGAATTTTTTACATTGTTTTCTTGTAGAAAATAAGTAACATTAAACGCCTTGGTAGCAATGGTTAAATCATTTTTGCTTAGAGAATAACCTAATTCATTCTCTATTTTTTCTTTCATGTTTAAATGTTCAAATAAAGTCATTTCTTAACTCCTCCTTTATAATATAATATCATTTCATTCAGATAACAATTTTATATAAAGCAACAATACAATACATATTAAACTAATTACACAACTTGAAGCAATTATAATTTCTTTCATTAAATATATCAAACCAAAAGTATCTATTATCGGTTTGAATGTTAACCAAGTAATCAAAATTAAGATAATAGATATTAATATTATAGTCATAAATGATTACCTTTCAGCAAAAATTTTATTTGGCGGTCTGAGCAAGAATTGAACTTGCATAGGGCATCACATGAGGGTATTTTACCATTAAACTAACACGCCATGTTTGTCGGCATGTACAGGAATCGAACCCATATCTCCGAACCCCCATTTTAACCATTAAACTATCAGGCCATAATATAACATCAAACTAGATTTTCAATTGGTTTAGATTATAAATAATAGTTTCTTAAATTCTTCTCTACTAACTCCAACTTCCCTATCTCCAAGCTGAACCCATACATAGTCTTTATCTTCAATAATCTCAAAACTTAAAACTAAATTTTCGCAATGTGTATTATAACTATCACTTTGTAATTTTAAATCAATCTTCATTTACAATTCCTCCTTTAATCTTCCTCTTCAACTTTCCACTCATTTCTCCAACCCATAATCTCTTTTATCTTTTTCGATTTAGTATTTAAAAACTTTGTGGCAAAATAATCTGCATCTAATTCACTAATTCCTGACCTCTTAACATATTGATAATGATGTCTTAATTCATGTAATAAAGCATGTAACGAATAAAACTGTTTACTGTGGTAATTGTAATCATCATAGTCTTGAGCAAATATAAAGATACATACTCTATTAAATATATGATTATAACTACCTTCGATTTTACCTAAAATAATAGGAATTATTCTTAATGAAACAAACAATAATAAACAATTGATAAATCCTAATTTTAAAATATCTAGTCTATTTTCACAAATAATAATCTGTTTAGGAATATATTCATTACCTAAAAATTTTATGATTTTATTAAGTTGCTTATTAGTAATGTATCTCTCGTTGTTCTTAATTTTCATTTATTCATTCATCATTACTACATTGACAATAATAGTCAGGAGTATAGTCTCCACAATGATTACAAAAAGCATGTAAAATATCTAATCGTTGCTCTTCTGATAATTCCTTTACCATATCAATAATTTCTCTTTGTTCTTGTGTAATAAATTCGAAGTTTGTCAAGTTTATCCCTCCTTCTTACTAACTTTCTCCTTGCTAACCTTAGCAACCTTAACCTTTTTCAAAACACTTTCCAAGTACATAGCAATACATTCGATTTCTCTTTCAACCTTACCTTTGCCTAATTTCAATCCTTTTTGTACTGCTAAATTAACATCAGATATACTTTTATTGCTTCTGTATTCCCAATTGCCTTTGATTTTATCATTAAATTCTTCACTAGTTTTAGCATTGCCTAGCATAATATGCTCTGCTATGTTTTTGAGAGTTATTGATGCCATTATTTTACTCAACTCCTTTTCTCACTTAGTTTAAAACCACACTTTTCTAGGATAGTTTTCTTTCAATCTTAACTAATTGCATCCATATTAAAGCTAAAAACATAACTATTGAACCCAATGCAAAATAAATCATATATTTCCACATCCTTTCTTAATTAACACTTCAAATTGATTAATTTTCAGTAAATGACAATTTTCCATTATTATGTTTTACTATATATGCCTTATTATTCATATATATTTTGACACTAGAAGAACTTGAATAAGTTTGATCTAACACAAAATCTTTATATCCTGTATTTTTAAGTTGTTCTGCCATCGACACTTTAAAACTTATTGCATCTTGTTTTTCTTGTATTGGTAAGGTAACTAAAGCACATATTGCAAATAATACAAGAAATGGAATCGCATATTGGAATTTATCTTTAACAAGAAAAAACATAAATATAATTGCAAATATTACGGCAAATATTATAAAATATATATCTAATGTCATAATATCATCTCCCTCCTATAATCCTCAATAAACCTATCAACAGCTAAATCCTTATCCTTACACTCCAACATTACATCAAATTCTAATCCCTTATACTTCTCAAAAAATTCCTTACAATAATCAAAATCAATCATGTCAGAATGACTTCTGAACTCCTTAACACTCTTAGGTGAACTAAGATGAATCTTAGGTACTTTACCATCCCCATAAGTGGCAAATATCGCCTCTAAGTCCAATTCTGTACCATCGTTGTTACAAACATGGTGATGATAATCAAACACAACTCTAACGCCAGTTTCCTTGTGTATTTCCATTATATCACTAATCGTATAACTTTTGTCATCATTCTCCAATAGAATATGATTTCTTAAATCCACAGGCAAACTATTAAACACATCAATAAATCTTTGCATTGCCTCTAATTTATTCCCATAAACTCCACCAACATGAATTACGATATTAAAATCATCAAGGCCCATAGTTTTAAGAATATCATAATGATACATTAAATCTTTAATAGAATTATTTACAACATCTTGCTTTGGACTGTTTATACAACACATTTGAGAAGGATGCATTGACAATATCATATTATTATTTTTTGCTATATCACCAATCCTTTGCAAATCAGATTCAATCCAAGACATATAATCAATATCTTTCATAATTTCATGAGTAACAAATGGAACTAAATCAGAACTTAGTCTGAATAATTTTATTCCTTCTGAAATACAATGTTGGATTGTACGCTCAGTTTCTTTAATATTGTGAGCAATTGCTTGTTTTAATCTGTATTCACTAAATGATGCTAATCGGAATGTTTGATATTTTGTATTGCACTTTTTACTCATACAGCAGAATCCTACGTGTCTGATCATATGTATTGCCTCCTTCTGGATATAAACCTAATATAATTATATTAACATGAAATAGTGGTAATTACAATAATTATATTAGGTTTATATGAGCATATTTTTTACACCAAGTCTTTTGCTTTTTTTTACTGCTACATACAAATCAGTGGCGTAATCACTTTTCATTTCTTCAAAACCCCAAATATTCTCATCTAACATCTCTCTTGCCAATGTTAAACATTTACTTAATTGAAACCTTAATTCATCTCGTTTTTCATCATATGTTGTAACAACACTCATTTTTAATAACCTCTCTTTCATCAATTAAAAGAATAATTTCATCTGCCTATAATTTGTCTGTCGTTAATTGCATTTACCAAATCTCCTAATCCATTTAAACTATCATTGACATACTGAGAGTCTTGATCTTGTCTAGTTCTTTTATATTCCCTTAACTCTTTAACTTCTGCATTCAAGGAAATAATCTCTTCATTCATATTAATAATATGATATGCCATTTGTACCACTGAATTTCTATCCATTGTTTTCATCCTCCTTAATATTCCCAAGCATCTTCATTTCTTTTTGCAACCCCTCTAACCCTGTAGAAATTACTTTATGCATTACAAATCCTTCTACTTCACCTTTTGCTTCGAGAACCGTCTTATCCATTTGCTCATTGAAACTACTTTGAATAAAAGGAACATTACTTTCAATTTCTTGTTGCAACATCTTAATCCCTTTAAGAATAGCCTCTTTATCTGCTTTAGTTGGTGGTTTCTTTTCACTTAATAATGATTCTGCTTGTTTAGTTAATACTCTAAGTGATTGACCAATTTTAAGCATTTCCTTTTCAAACTCTTTCTCAAATTCTTGACGCTTATCAAATTGTGGGCAATCTTCAATCGTTTTACCATCTAATCGTCTAAGTGTAACAGGTACACCATCACCAACATTCATTGATGTAATTGCTTCCGCAAATTGTGAGTATGACATTTCCACTTCAATATAAGGCTTTGTATTAGCGTGAAACCAATCTCTATTCAACATTCGGTCAATTTTAGCAGGAGCAATTTTAAGTCTGATAGTATGACTGTGTTGAATTGAACTTCCAAATAAATTTTGACTAAAACTACATGAACTTCTTGTGATACCCAACATTGCAAAACTTTCATGTTCAATGGTTATACGATCATCCATTTTAATACGCCTTCTTTCTTTAAAACAATTAAATCTTAATTTTGCTCGGAATTTTCCTCATTTAAAGCTACTTAACAATATATCCACTTCGTTCTAAAAATAAAATATCCTCATTTAATTCTTGAGTTTTTATAACATCGTATCCACGTGACATTAATCTAGACCTTACTTCTTCAATTTTTTCTTTTTCATTTAATTTGTAGGAGATGTTAAATTTGTTCGATGCTTCTTTTTGTCCAAATTCTTTACAGCAATTATAGAAATCTTCTATAATTAATATATCTTTTTCATATAATGCCATATAAGTTATTTTATTGATATAGAATTTATCAATAAGCTTATTTAATAAAATTGATCTATCTAATTCTTCCTGCATTTTTAAAGAATCTTCCGAAAATATTCTCTTCATTATTCTGTTCCTATATACAGCATACATTGCTTTATGATCTAAATCTTGATTCTGCCAATCATTATGCTTTTCATATTCATCTATGAAATCGTTTAATTCTTTATCAGAAAACCCTTCATATTTTTGTACTGGTAATTTGCTATATATCATTTTATCTATTTCATCTAATTTAAATTCCATTTGTTTTCGCTCTCTGATTGATCGTGCATCTCTTATCTCTTTGTTTGTTTTATCAAATAATTCCTCTAACTCACCTATCGACATTTCTGTATAATTCATATGATCAACCTCCTTGTTTTTTCTAGTCTCACTCCAGTTAAATCACGTTTTAACTGCACTTAATAAAAACGATTAAATATATAATCCTTGGCCTCTTTTTCTGAATTAAATTTATCATCTAGGATTGTATAAATATTCCCAATATGAAGTCCTACCATATAACGGTCTAATACGTTAGAATAACTAACATCTGCTGTTACATTTAAATTTCCTAGTGAAATATATTTTGACATTCATTACACTCCTTTCATTGCCCTTTAAAATACGTCATTTATTCTAGATTAATTGAAACAATTCAACATATTTTCTAAAAACAACAGTTAATGTTTCGCTACTGCTATCTAAATCTTCCCAGTCATCTTTTGTCATTTCTTTTCTAATCCGTATTTTCTCTTCCAAACTGTCAAATTTAATTTTCTTATACAAAATCTTATCTTCACCTTCTTTGATTAATTCTATTATGTACTTCACCTCTCAATTTTAAATAATATCCCCCCTAAGTTCAATTTCCTTGGGGTAGGAGCGTGTTCATCTGCCTGTTGCACACAGATGTTTGCCATCACACTTCAACTGCCTTATATTAGTCAGATATAAGATTAGCTCGACTTTCGCATCTCAGCGCGGTCAATTTGGGCAAATTAAAGTTTATATCTATTTCAAAAAATCTAATACATTTCCAGTATCAACGGATAAAATATCAGATATTCTGCTCCACTCTATAAATCCAGTACCATTTTCTTCATTTTCAGTATAAAACAAACCTTCTGGAATAATGCTGGTAATCATACCTGAGTGCTTGTAAGCATTGCTATTAATAAATGTAATTTCTGCACCAATAAAGATGATAAATGATTTGTTTTCTTCAGGAATGGTTATTATTCTGCAATCTCTCATAATTACATTTTCCATAATCAAATCTCCTCCTCAATTTCTTCTTACCATATTCTATCATATCACAAATCAGAAATCAACCATTTACAAATATTTATTTTACAATTCTACATTCAATAAACATTAGGAACAGTTCTCTTTCCGTATCCCTTAATCATATATCCATTATTTTCACAATATTTTTCTGCTTCTTGATAAGTAGGGAATGAATCTAAACACTCATCAGTTTTATAGATTTGTACAGCCCATACATATTCTTTTTTAAGTTCATTTGTGTGGATAATTTCTACTTTTATATTCCCCAATATTCTCCCTCTCCTTTTTCCATCCAACATACTCCTACTGTAGAACCGTCTGTACTAAAATTAATTTCTCCCAAGACCCACTTTTAAATTACCAATACAATTTATTAGTATATGTTGAACAGATTTTGTTTGAAGTGCTTCATTAAGCAATTCGCTAATTTCCTCTTCTGTAAGTTCAGGGTGTATCTCTTTTACTCGTTTATATATATAGTCAAATTTCATTTAACATACCTCCTAATTTTTATTAAACATCAAATGCGTTTTTGATAGGATCACTTCTTTGATTTCCACTCTTTTAATATCTCTCTAAATCGTTTTCTATTTTCATCCATCTTAATATCTAAATCTCTTGCAAGAATCGATATTGGTTCTCTTTCTTTTTGAAATTCCTTATATTGATCAGATAAACACTGCAACTCTTGATTGTAAATTAACACTTCTGTATCAGTTAAAGACATTATATTTTATCTCCTTTCAATTCCCACCTAATATCTAATTTAACGTATCGTCTACTCTTATTTTAAAGTCAACAATTGGAACTCTATTTTTAGTCTTTTTAAAATATGCTTTAACTTCTTCATGTAACTTCTGCCACTCTAGATATGAAGGATTAAACTCAACACCACAATGAACATTCTCGTCTAAAGGTTTACCTCTTTTGAATATTTCTTCAAATTTTGTCATAGATTTTCCCTCCTTTCAAACTCTACTTTCACAGGTTAATTTAATCAAAACATTGAATTGGCTTTATTTTTGCTTCTCTGTTTTTCAAACAATCTTCTAAGCTTCTTTTACTCATTTTATAAACAAATCCATCGTTCAATTCAATCATTACAAAACATTTATTATTCTCATCTATTTCATTTATAGTATCATAACTTACTAAATACCTTACTCCTTGAAAACTTCTCTCAAATATAAAAGGTATTCTAACTTTTTCACCATTAATAAATATATCTTGCATATTATTTTCCTCCTTTAATTTCCCATATAACTTTTGATTCCTTGGATCAATCATCAACGGTTAACCCTAAATCACATTCACAATCCCAACCCATAATCCAAGGAGATAAACAAGTGTCGTCCTGAATTTCTTCAATTCTAGGAATCATGTTACTATCACATAAAGGACATTTTAATTCTAAATTCATTTTATATTCTCCTCTCATTTCTAACATTTAACAACCTTATTTCCCCTTATTCCAGATCTTAATTGCTTCTTCCATATCTTTTCCTCTCAATCCTTGCTTCTGACATTCAGGACAGAATATAAAGAAAACCCCTGACTCATCAGCGTCAACAACCAAATTAGTATTACCACATAAGCAAGGTCTTGAAGGTTTGTTTAATATATTTGCTAAATCACTATCATATTTAATTTGGTTATCACCAGTAATTAAATAATTAACTGTGACAGAAAATAACTTACTAAGGATATGGATTTCATAAAAAGGCATATCGGCATTGTCGCCATTCTCATATTGTTTGAGTTTATATAACTCAATACCCGTAAGCTCAGATAATTTTTCTTGAGTAAGATTTAATTTGTTTCTTTGCTCTTTAATAGTTTTTGCTAATGTTAGTCCATTGTGTTTAGACATTGTAAATTCCTCCTTTATACTCTAATAATATCAGTTAATCATTCCCAAATCAACAGTTAAACATAAGTCCGGAATAATATTATTTTTGATATGTTCAGCAGTAATAACACATTGTCTTTCATATTCATCATCTGGAATATTAAACATTAGTTTAGTCATTACTTTTTCTAAAATGCCCCTTAATCCTCTCGCGCCTGTTTTGTTTTTCATAGCTAATTCAGCAATTAATTCTAAAGCATCTTGAGAAAAATCTAAATATATTCCATCTATGCTTAATAACTTTTGATATTGCTTGACAATTGCATTTTTAGGTTGAGTTAAAATATTCACTAAGTCATCTTTTTCTAATGGTTTTAATTTTAGAACCACAGGCAATCTCCCTACTATTTCTGGCATCATTCCATATTTAATTACTTCTTCTGCTCCAATTTTATCCCATATACTAGAATCATCAATTATTTCCTTTATATTTTTTGCTCCGAATCCAACCACTTTTTCATTTTCTTCTTTTACAATTAATTTATCTATTCCGGCAAAAGCACCTCCACATATAAATAATATATTTTGAGTATTTATTTTAGTAGTAGATGAACCACCAAACATAGAGTTAGATCCTGATTTTACTTCCATTTCATTTCCCTCAATTAATTTCAAGAAAGATGCTTGAATATCTCCACCAAATCCTTTTGTTTGATATGCCATATTTGAATTACCACTTGATGAAATTTTATCAAATTCATCTATGTATACTATGCCCGTTTCAGTTTTGTTTTTATCTCCATTAGCAGATTTTAATAGATTTTCTAAAATTGTTTCTACGTCTTTACCGACATATCCAGTAGGAGTAAAAGCCGTGGCATCAACTGATACAAAAGGAACATCAAGTATTTTTGCAATAGTTTGTGCCAATAAAGTTTTACCACTTCCTGAATTTCCAAGCATAAGAATATTACTCTTTTGAATCTCTATTCCATCATCTTCTAGTTTTGCATTAATTCTTTTATAGTGATTATATACTGCAACAGATAGTGATATTTTTGCTTCCTCTTGACCGATTACATATTGATCTAAATGTGCTTTAATTTCTTTAGGACGCATAATCTTTTTTGGCTCTTGTTTATGCTCTGGCCTTGCAGATTCCGTTCTTATTTCAAAGTATGAAGAATTAGTTGATCTAGGCATAGAGTAAGCACTTAGCAGTGATTTTGAAAAATAATCAGAGAATCCTCCAAAATCAAATCCATGATCTCTATCATTTGGCTTTGTACCACCAATATTATCTGTTGATGTAGTCATAGTTTCCACTTCATTTTCTTCTTTCTTTTTACCGCCTTGAAATGGTTGATTAGTATATTTATTTTTACCTTTGGAGTAGAATTTGTTTTTCTTTGATTGATTCATTATAATTACCTCTTTCTTATTTAAATTTAATTAATTCAATTTACGAAATCCTTATGAGACTAGGGCTTGTGGTTTCTAAAAATAACATAAAACGATTCTTTGATTCCATTTATCAATAGCATCATCTTCATTACTCTCTACCCAAGGGCCATCTGCATCACATTGTTGACAATTCACCCACACAGAAGTTTCTCCTGCAAACATAATTCCACCCTTACCACCACAAAATGGACATGGTTTAATTTCTTTCATATTCATCAACCTTCCTTTAAATCCACTCGAATTCCTCAGTTAAAACATTATAAGTTTGAAGTAAGACTATTTTTCTAGCACTGATAAATTGATGATCTTTGTTATAAATTAAAAATTCCTTCATTTTATCATCTGTACTAAATGTTATAATTTCTTTTTCTCCTACTTGATTAAAAACTTGACATTCAATAATTACATTTTTCATAAATACACTCCTTCAAATTTTATATCCTCCCAATACTTCTTTCGTAAAATCTTTTAAGCGCATCTTTCTTTAATTCATTACGCCATCCTTCACAATTTTCATATTCACAATTACAAGGAAGGACTTCATAATAATCATGAAATTCTTCAAGTGTGCATTCATTGGACTCCATGCATTTACTAATAAACTCTGCTTTGCTAATTTTCATATTACTCGCCTTCTTTCTTAATTCCGTTTAACCACTTGCCCAATCTACTTTCTTTTACAGATAAAACACATTTACATTTTCTTAATTTACTAACATTTTTTGAATCCATAATAATACTACAAACATTAGTAAGTTTTGATTTATAATCTACTGTTCCAAAATCAAGTAATGTTAGAATTGTTTCATCACTAATATCTATAACTTTTACAATGTATTTCTTATCCATTTGTAATTTATCTCCTTTATTTTACTCCGTTTTATCTTCATTCTTTCTATGCCAGCCTACCCAGTTAGTAATACATTCAACATTTACCGTATCATCACAGATATACTTATTACCAATTTTAAAATACGGTTGATTTTTGGTGTCAATTTCTTGACCACATACTGCACAAATTTTACTCATATGTGCTATCTCCTTATAATATTACTCATAATATAAAAGCAACATTTCTTGGGCTTATTTACTTACCACTTCATATTTTTTACAATTTCTCTATTTGTGGAACAAAAATCAGAGCTAACCCAACGTTCTACACCATTAATTTCTACAATGTGACCTGCACGATATCCCTTTTTAATTTCATCGTCGCTAAGTTTCTCGACATATTTACCAAGAATTGGTTCATCAATTAATCTAGGTCTACACCATACCATTTCTCCATTTTCAAACATAAACATCATCCTCCTTATTCACTAATTTTTCTCATAAAATCCTTCCAACCCATACTCTCCATCTCAGCAATCTTTTGACTTTTAATATGTTCCATTACAAATTCCAAAATATCATCTGCTTGAACTCCTATCCTATCCTTAGTTTCTGGAATATAAATTTCTAATTCACCAGACATATCACTGTTAAAATGGATTGTACATGATTTACCTTTAAATGTGTGCATAATATTTACTCCTTACTTACATAATTTACAATAACTTTCATTGTATTTATCAACTGATTTTACAAAAGCCATACATTTTTCTTTTTCACATTCTTTAAAGTTTTCATTCGATTTGTTGTCTATAACTATATCTCCTTTACCATCTCTTGTTTGAATTGATTGATTAATAGTTTCTTTCATAAAAGGACACAACATAAATTTTTAACTCCTTCCTCTATATACGATAAAAATATAATTTCATGCCAATATAATTAAATCATAATTGGTATCATTTAATAGTCTAATACCGCAACCTAATCTTTTTTGAAGATTCCATAAATCCGAAGCATATTCAAGTTGTATTACACAAGTTGCTAATCTGCCACGATTATGCAAACCATAATATTGCTTATGGATACCATAATCATTTAATACCTCTTCAATATCTTCTGTTTCACCAGATCCTTGAATAACAACTCTTACGAACATAATAAAGTCAACTCCTTCAAATTTTATCCTAATATTTAAATATACATAGACACCTTAACTTCAATAACAGCGTGAGGATTTTCCTTAAAAATTTCCTTAGATATTTCAGAAGCCTTTTGATACAAATCATTTAAGTTATCTTCCCTTATACCCATTGAATTATAAACTTTTTTACCAACAAATATAAACATCATATACAAAATTTATTCACTCCTTTTAATTTAAGTCCTAATCAATGGTATTCCATATTTTTCTTTCCATCTCTTCACCTGATTCATTGCTTCCAATTTAGTTCCTACATAAATAGCACTACTAATTTGATTACCTTCTTCGTCCTTAATTCTCACAACCCACGATCTTTCAGACCGGAAGTACCACATGTCAATACTAAATGGTTTTGCTCCATAATATTCTATTTCAGAATCAATATCACCTTCATATCGCATGTGGCACTTCCTCCTTATTTCTAATCTAATAATTTTACACGATCACTATTCCAACCTCTTGTAATTATAATTTTTATTAATCCTTTTTCTCTAAAGCTTTCAATGTTGCCGTATTTTCCTTTATGTTTATTTCGTCGCTATTATGTACTACATAAGTTTCCCACCACAAATGATAATCATCTGGAAATTCTTCTTTTGTTCTTTGCAATGGTGCATTTCTCAATTCAGTCATTACTTTTTCTTGAGTGAGAGAAAGTTTAATCATCTTATGTACCTCCTTTACTATTATCAACTCCTTCCGATCATATCAACCATATGATATTCTTTAGTTAAAGTATCATACTCTAAGACATTTAGATTAATGATATCACTGTCTTTCTGTAAAATTTCATATGTTCCTAATGCATGTGAAAGATTGGAGTATTGATATTCGATTTGTTCGTTTAATTCATTATCTGTTCCGACAACTACGAATAAACTGTTAGCCATGATTATCAACTCCCTTTGATTTACTTCTTGATATAAGTATACCACCTATTTTAGTCAATTTCAATAGGTGTAGAAATATTATTTTTTAATTATGTAATGTCTCTACTGAACAATATTTTAAATATTTCTACCAATACATTAACCACAATACTGTTTCCAGCCATTTTAAACAATTGAGTATCTGATATTTTATTTTCTTTTAGTATATTACAATCCCCGTCATCAAAACCCATCAACCTAAAACCCTCAATTGGAATCATCTTCCTTATACCTGAAGTTGGATAATTTTCTCCTTGAAAAGAATCTCCTTCTATACACTGACTACAAAACTCTATTCCTTGGTCTATAAAATCACAATCATACCTCCAACATTTACGCCTATCTACCAATACATTATAAGGAACTCCCTTATACATATTTGCCGTGATACAATGTGAATATGTATTTTCTGTATCATGATAATGTTTAAAATCCCAATGATCCCTACCACCTTTAACAGTCCTATCCATATATTCTCTTTCTCTTCTAGACAGATAGTATTTTACAGGAACTTCTTTTTCTAAATAATCTTCAAATTTAGTATTAAGAAGAATTGGTTCTGGAAACTCAAATTCTTGTTCAATGTCTTTTCTAATAGATATTATAAATAATCTTTTTCTGTGTTGTGACATCCCATAATCCATAGCGTTTAATATTTTATGATAATTATTATATCCTGTATCTTCTAAGTCTTTTAATATTTGATCTAATATTGGTTTATATTTTTTAGATGCTAGGTTATCTACGTTTTCTATGATTGAATATTTAGGCTTCTTTTCTTGGAGAATATTTAATCCTTTATAGTATAGACCAGACCTATCACCTTCTAATCCTTTACCTTCTTTATTGGCAATTGATAGGTAAATTCTGTGAAGATTCATGTCCTTACAGAAAAGCAAACGCATCTTACGATGATGGATATGAATTACCATGTATAGTAAATAAATGTTTTGTTAAAGAATATGCTGAGTATTTATTAAAGTAATTATATATAAAATAGAACAAAGAAAGAAGGAAAATGATATTAAAGTTTTAAGTTTGTTTTCAGGAATTGGAGCATTAGAAAAAGCCCTATCCAGGTTAAATATAGAATATAACTTAGTTAATTATTGCGAGATAGATAAATATGCAGCAAAAGCATTTTCTCTAATACATAACGTTAGCGAAGAATTAAATTTAGGAGATATCACAAAAATAGATATTAATAAATTGCCTGATTTTGATTTAATGAATTTTTCATTTCCTTGCACTGTAGTTCCTGATCCAATACAATTATCTAAAACAATTTCGTTCTCATTAGTATATGTTTTAATGAGATATGTAAATAATTCTACTGGTTTTTGAGTTGGATGAATGTTGTTCATTTTATTGGCATTAGAAAATTGTAGAATAGTTTTAGGATATTTAATATTTGTTTTATCAGATCCATTATTTATTAAATTTGAATCCCCTAACGTATCTGTTTTATGCTCTTTCTTACCACCTCTATGCCATTGTTTACCCTCAGTCATTTGTGGATTATAAATAGGCTGTTTCTTATAAAATACACAAATATCTTCATGTTGTTTCAATGGTTGTTTCTTTGCCAACATGGGATTACTAACTCCTACTTTATCCCAAACCCAATTATATTTGTATAACTTTATATTACTATGTATTAATTCACTTGTAAATGGTTGACTGGCAGTAAGCACTATTGCACCATTATCTTTTATTATTCTTGTATATTGTTCCCACAGCTTATCGAAGGGAATAATTGAATCCCATTTACAAGCAGTCGTTCCATATGGCAAATCACATAATATCATATCAATACTTCCATTAGGTATTAACTTCATCCCTTCTAAACAATCCATTTGATAAATACGATTTAACTCAATATTTCCTAATATCTCTTTTCCCATTTTATTTTCCTCTTTCTATATTTTATTTATTATTTTTACATTAATATCTCTAATTTTAATTTACATTAAAAAACACCTCCCTTATGCTCCCTCATGCTTCTATTTACTACGTTTTTCAAGACTGTAAATAGGTTAAAACATACATTTTAAAGTATTATTTACTCCTCATACCACTCTCTAAGCCCTTGCTTAGTAATCCTAACCTCCTTCCCATTAATCTTCACAAAACACATATCACCAGTAGTAATATCATATTTAATAACTTCAATTACATCACCATCACTAGTCATAAATTCCATTTCATGTTGCCATTCATAAGATTTTCTATATCCTGAATCATCTAATATTTTATTTATTGTATTATGTAATTCAGTTTTTGGTTTAAGTTTTTGAAGTTTTTTAGATTTACTTCCTATAGATACATTATCATCAAAACTTAATTGATTTAAAGTAAAACCTAAAGCAATATCATAAAGGAGATTGTCTACTCTTGGGAATCCAGTTGGATATGGTTCTTTAGTTTTATCTTGTGATACTTTTGATATGTCGAATGTCATTGGTTTTATCTCCTTCAATTTTGTTTTAAATTTAATTAATTCAATTTAATACTTTATAGTCCTTGCAGGAGGCTTTTCATTACGCAATTTCTAGCTATCGCGTCGAAATTACTTCATGAACTATATTATTACAATTATTTTTTATTGTACAGATTATTGCTTCTTATTGATTAATCAATAGAGGGCAAAAGTCTGTACAATCATTTATTATTTTTTTATTATAATTCTAATTTAGATATTATCCAATATACTTTTCTGAAATTATTAGATTTTCTAGAGTTTTCGGTTTTTGATATAATATTAAAATCTAAATTATTATCTTCAAATAATGAGTTAATAGTTTTCATTCCTAAACTTCCATGACTGGCATCAGGTGTATTAAACAATTTATCCATTAATAATCTCTTAAACTCCTCTCTTTCTTCCTCAAACATTTTAATTCCTATGTATTGAGTAATAATATCAGCAAGTGTTAAAGCATCGTATTCATCCTCTAATCTTTTTACAGTAGAATAATTAATATTAAGCTTTTGACAAATAATAAAATCATAATTGTTGGCAATCATTAGTTCAGCATTTTCTATATTGATAAGTTGCTTTATATACATTATATCATTTCTTTCAAGATGTGTATCGCCTTTACTATTTATTATTATATTTATACAATTGCTTAAATCCTTTCTACCGTATTTCTTAATAAATTCTTTTTCACCATAATCAATTAAATATTTTACCTGTGCAATTTGAGTTTTAAAATTACTTAAACTCATTCTCAAACTTTTTATACTCCTATTCCTTATGTAAATATTGATTGTATCTTCTTCATGTAGAACTCTTTTTCTTCCTAGGCATTGTATTATTGTATCAATATCAAAATAATCTACTATTATATGTTTTACAGATTCATCTTTAATATTTACTCCATTATCTATTACGCTAGTGGTACATAGGACTTGACATTCAAACTTTTCTTCCTCTATTATTTGTTTCTTAATTTCTTGATTGGCTAATTTACTATATTTACTATTTGTACTACATAAAAATTCTGCATCTTTTAAGTCTAAACTTGCTTGATATACTTTATCAACATTACTAAAATATATGGCTTTTTCTTCAAGTGGTAATTCAAAAAGCATTTTCATAAGAACAGTATTATCCTCATAGAAATATGTATTGACTATATGATCTCTATTGCTATCAAGCGTATACTTAATTAGTTTTATTTTTCTATGTATAATTTCTAACATGTTCACTTGTTGCTGAAAGTAGAATCTTTACTGAACAATTTATATCAATCAACCATTCAATAATTAATTCAGTATTTCTATTAAAGTCTGCGTCTCCGAATATGTAATGAATTTCATCTGCAACAATAAAGTCATATTCATCTATAGGAACACCATACATTATCATTGCTTCTATTTTTTGATAATTCATTAAAGTTATAATATCTTGTTTCTCTTCTGTTTTTACTTCTTCTAAAAATTGTTCTTTTAAGATGTCTCTATTTGTCAGAAATAGAATACTTAAATTACGCTCTTTGCAGTAATAATATAAGTCATTTAAAATAAAGTAACTTTTACCTCTACCTGTTCCTGCTGTACCAAGAATCATATCACTTGGTTTCCAACTTATTATATTCTCTAATTTTATTAAATCACTGAAATGCTCCAAAGAATTTGCTCCTTATTTTATTATTTCATTGTTTTATATCTATATATAGCATTTTGTAAATCTGAACTATTATTAAATATGTATACTTTTTTATTTGGATCATGAATATCTGGCCTCATATTAATCATATGAAAACCTTGTGCCATTAATTCACCTGCTAATCTCATTGAAAATATTATCATATATTTGTCTCTGTTGGTATTACTATTCGTTGAAATCATTAAATGTTCCTCCGTTTGTTTATCATTTTTCACATCAATGAATTTATTAAATTTTATTTATTACCTAAGTAAATCCATACACAATCATTTTCTTATCCATCTTTCTCACCCCTTACCTCCTACTTCTTCATCCTCCTCCTTACTCTATCAATTGTCTTATATCTTTTCTTGCGAATATTCTTTTTACCATATTTTTCTTTAACTTTTTCATATTCTCTTTTAAGTTCAGGATCTTTACATTCTTCTTCAATGATTGCATCAATATCAACTTCTACAAAACACATATGTATTTCACATCCTTAAATTATCTTATTTAATAATTATACCATATCCACTAAATAACGTCAAGTATTTTTATTTATATATTTATAAAAATTATCCAAACTAATTATCAAGGTTCCCACACAAAAGGTACATAATCATCTTCCTTCAATACAGGCCAAGCACTATCGCCATCTCTAACTTGACTTTGTAGAAAATCACAAATCAATTTGCCATAATAACCATTTAATCCTTCTGCTATGACATATTCACTATAGTCATCTAGATTAAAATTGCTTGTTGCTACAATTTTCATTTACTTTACTCCTCCATTCATACTTAACAATTTCTTTCTTCTCTACTTCATAAGCCACATTCTCCTGTGAATCACTTTCGAAACCATAATCTTTATATCCATACCTTATATAAAACAAATTTACTCTAAAACATTTTCTATCAGACATTCTCATATAAATATGTGAATAGTGTCTACCATGCTCATCTTCTTCAGATTCACCATCTTGTTCGACATATTCCCATTCTTCATTATCTACAATTAATTTTGATTCATTTTTAATTGCTTACATTTGTTCTTTAGTTAATTCAATTTTCATTATGTAATCTCTCCTTTAATATTTTATTTAATCCTATAAGCCAATTTTTTTGATAAGATTCCATACCTATTAACAATATCACAATCTAAATGAAAATCATCTAAACTTATAATTTCTACTACAGAACTACTCGGAATTGTATTTCCATGTAAACTTCCAAGAACAGAATTTCTAGAAACTGATTTAGCATCTTTAATTTCTTGAATATAATCTTCCCAAGAATCAACCTCTATTACCCTTGATTGGTGGTCTTTGATTGTGTTTTCATTGTCTATGGATAGATTTGTTTCAATTACTTTTATCATATTTTATTTATCTCCTTTTTCAAAGAAACTAGATCCAGTATTTCTCTCACTTAATTCAGCCATATCAAAAATATCTTCATCTGTTGGCATTGGTATATATTCTGGCCAATCACTTCTTTTACCATAAATCTTCTCAGCACATTCATCGCAGAATATAGGATTAATGGGTAGTCCCATACAAGCACATTGTTCACTTAATCCGCTACAACACATTTCTGGTTCATATTCATCATAAATTTCTATATTCTTATGACAAGCATCACAGTTATATGGTTTCATATCATTTCACCGCCTCTCAATAAAATAATTTCACATTCACCACCATTCCGGCTTAATGTCACTATCTCCTTTGAGATAATCCAATAAATCAATTCTGCCACTATAAATAACAGGAATATATTTCTCTTTTCTGTATGCACTCGCTAAAAATCTGTGTTGCCCATCTTCAATAAATGGAATAGGATATATTTGAGAATCGACACATTTATTATCAATGTGAATGGCATCTATTTTCTCAGGATAATCAATAAAGTACAAAATCCTCTCAATATGATCTCGTTTATTCCATTCATCCATATATACATCACATCTGTCGAAATTATGTAGTTTATGTTTTGTATGATGTATATAATTTTTGATGTCTTGTAAATATATTTCGATACTATTCCAATAGAAAGGTGCACCTATATATTCTTGTAATCGTTCCATTAGGAGTAGGTCAGTGGTCATATACAAAACCTCCTTATTAGAATATAGATTTATTCCAAACAATTAACAAATCACAAAATGATCATTAATTGTTTGGAATATTACACCTAATTATCTACACTTATGCTTCCACACTTGCCAACCAATTTTCTCGGCAAACCAAAAATTGCATTTTACCCAATCAAATTCTACTCCTCCATCTCTATTATTCTTTGCTGGCTTCTCTCCAATTTTACAAGCACAATAATAATCATTTCCTATAGTATGTACTTTTTTACTGTATCTTCCGGTCTCTGTACTTAATTCCATAATTATAACCTCTTTCATATGTTTTATTTCTTATTAATAGTATAACATATAGTATTAGATAATGCAAATAATTATTTTAATATTCCTTAATACCATGAAATGTAAATTTGATGGTAAAATAGGATTCTGAAAGTGTTGCTATGAGCGTGTTTCAGAATCCTATTTTTTTATTTTTTAATTGTCCATCCATCCAGATTCAAAGTATTTGATATCTTTCTCTTTAAACTTTGTTCCGAATTTCTTATTTAATTCTTTAGCAACAATCTTTTTAATATCTCCAATCTTTTCATTTGGAAATTTAGAGATAAATGTTGTTGGTTTTATTCCTACTTCATCCCGATCATATCCACCTACACTAATTATATCACTATTAAATAATTGCTCAGTTTCTATTTCATAACTATCATTTACAAAGTCTATCTTTTCATCATCAGTCATTTCTTCTAATCTTTCATCTGAAAGTTCAAACCATTCATCATCTTTGTTGTCTTTAACATACTCATTGAATAGATTTATGTATGCTTCATTGCCGATATTAATTTCCTCTTTGCTTACACCAAAACAAACGAAGGAACTAGAACTAGAATTAGTCACATAATCAAGACGCATTTTCATATTAATTATTCTCCTCTACAATAAAATTTTCACCATCATGTAAACTTTTAAGCATTTCACTTGTATGCTCATCATTATAATCTACTTCTTTAAAAGTAATATTATAATTTTCTTGAATCTTTTCTTTGTATTTATTATATTCTTCTAAAAGATAATCCTGATCTTCAAACATTTCAGTAAGGTTTTTACAACCCCATCCGTATCTACTGAAGAAATATTCTTTTAACTCTTCAATTGTCGTGATATTTTCACTGTCTCCAATTAATGCTTTTTCTAATAACTTCACATAATTCTTTATGTACGGATATTGTTCAAGAACTTGTTTATCCACCTCTGGCATTGTTTTATACATAATAACAAATGAACTGGAGCTGCTATTTGTAATAAAATCTTGACGTACTTTCAATACATCAACCTTCTTTCTAATAATTATTTCTTAAATCATTAACATCATAAGAACAGTGATAATCTTTTTCAACAGATATAATTTGAAATGATTCATCTTTTACATGTTGTTTTAATTCGTTAATGGTGAATAAACAATCATCATCTTCATCAGATTTTATCATAAAGGATTTCAAAAGTGATATATAATAATCTCCTAGTCTTAATTCTCCATAATTACTATGTAAATGTGATTTAAGATAATTCAAAATATCAGTATCTACTTTAACTACATCCTGACCATCACACAATTGTTTACCCATAAATAAATAATCTCCATTGGATAAATCTACTTCATCTAAGTCTACATTTTTACCTACTACTATAAAACTTGAACTGGAACTATTTGTGATAAAGTCTAAACGTATTTTGCTCATCCTCTGCTAATCTCCCCATAATCAAATTCTAAATCACTTGGATTTAGTTTTAAGTTATATGCTTTATTAAATTTTTCTACTATATCATTCTTTATCTGTGTTAATGTTTGGTTCTCTAAATCATTTCCATCTAAGTCTTTTCCTATATAATGGACATCACCTCCCTCACCAATTGTTACTGTTAGACCACCTTTGATTGACATGTCTTCAAGATAAGAGTCTTCATATAAATCTTCAATTGTTTGATAAGACATATTATTTTCTGCCAATACTTTCTTTTCTAAATCTCTATTATTTAGTTTTAGACAAATAAAACTACTGCTAGAGCTATTTGTGATAAAATCTGCTCTTATTTTCATTTAATTATTTCTCCATTCATTATATTTTTCCATTACTCTACTTCTGTCTAAATATAGTTCATCACATAGATAATCAATAAATTTTATAGTTTCTACAGTTCCTTCATAGTCTCCGTTATCTACTTTTACTTGGTCTTCTTCGCTTAAATCACTATAGCATGAATTACACATTTCTCTTTCGTATTCTGCGTCCCAATCATAACACTCGATAGTATCATTACATTTTGTACAAATAAAACTTGAAGAACTACTATTAGTCACAAAATCTTGACGAAATTTTGCCATAATATTAACCTCTTTCTTTATTTTAATTTGATCATCTTAATCGCAATATCCATATTTCCAAGGAATCTTATATTTTTCAGTAAATATTTTTTCAATTACATCTCCATCAAATCTACGAGTACAATTATTATCAATTACATAAAATTGTTCTTCCTTGTCTTGATTTTGATGTTCGATTTCTGCTTTTTCCTTTTCATCCATGTCCCATTCTCCATAACCATAATCATCTTCATCATCAATTTCTGCTTTACTTTTTATAAATAAGCCGAAATTTGAATCCTCATCATTTAAGACTTTTTCAGGATCGTACCAACTGGAAATTTCCTCTTTGGAATATTCTTTTAAATATCCGAATTCCTTTTTCATTTCCATATGATAATCTCTTAATATTACATTTACTAAATAATTATAATCAACATCTTTAGTAGATATAATAAAAGAACTTGAACTACTATTTGTTACAAAATCACTTCTTGTTTTCAATTTAATCACCTCCTTCTTAATGACAACTTGTTTTAATATGCGGAATTTGGTTAAATAAAGTACCATGCTCTAATGCTGAAAAATAAGGCCCATCTTCATCAGCATAGCTTACAGTATAAAGAATTTTATCTTTATTTTCTTCCATAAACTTTTTAGCAATGCTTTCAGAAACTTCATTATTGGCATTAGAATATGCTTCCCAATCATATTCGCCAGTAAGAGATTTAAAATCATCATAGTCAAACATACCTTCAAACCAGCCACAACTTATCGCTTCTGAGACTGTTTCTAAATTTGCAGGTTTTTGATTTTTAATGTCATTAAATACTGTTTCAGAAACTTGTTTAGCATCATAAACTTCATCTCTAAAGGGATTTCTATACCATTCCCTGTCTCCAAACAATTCTTGTTTAACATCCTCAATTGATAGTGGTGTTTTACTAAAAGCAATTACAAAACTACTACTGGAACTGTTTGTAATAAAATCTGTTCTAATTTTCATAAAAGTCACGTTCCTTTCTATTATTAACAATAAGAAAATGTCCACCCTTTGTGTTTCAGTGCTCTTCCTTTTAAACACTCAACAATATTCGGAGCAGTTAAATTATTTTCGCGAGCAAACTTTTCGATATTTTGAAAATTATATTTGTTACCATCAGGAGAAAATCCTTTCACAGTCTTATTATATACGCTTTTTGTTAAACCATGATTCAATGATGTATCAAGCCAAATACAGGTATTTAAAGAATAAATTTTATTTTTAATATTCATTTGAAGAGTATCTTTATCAATTTCTATAAGTCCCATCATAAAAATACTCTCATTCCAACCCTTTAATAAGATAACATCATTGTAAAAATTCCAAAAACTTAACCATCTTTCATCTACTGTAACATTTTGCAATCCATATCTTAAGTAATTTGGACTACCTAAGTCATAACATCTGGTTATCATATTTTTCCATGCAGTATATATCTTTTGGTAAATTAACTTATTCTGAAAATATTTTCGTGGTTTTTCTAAATATCCAATACCACAAACTGTTCTAACTAGGTAATCTTTGATCTCTCCATTAGCAATATCTAATGAAGTGACAGTGGTTTTATATCCGGTGTTTATGAACTCAATATTAAATATAAATCTCCTAGATTTGTCTTTCCCAACAAAACTAAGCACAATATATTTACCAAAATTATTAGTATCATAAATACCTCCAATAATTACAGTACTTATATTTTTAGCTACTATATAAATCCTTCTCCTCTCTTCCGCATAATACAATTTGTCTCTTAATAGGACACCCTCCCAGGCAACTTAATCTATCCTTGCAACCTCCACACGACTTCTTATAATATCCTCTAAAATTTTCAAATTGATCGCTATTCCATGCATTTTGAATTGAATCGTTACTAATATCATAAGCCCATCTTAAATCTTGATTATCAAATGAACAAGGAATAGCTTTCATATCAGAAGTAATATACATTGACCATCTGGCAGCCTCACAAGTGTCAAAACTATCAGGATTAAGATTAGAAGTTAGATTGAGCAAAGCAGGAACATTGCACGAATCAAAACCAACTTTAAAATCAAATTGTTGAGTGTCTACAATATTGTAAAACTCTTTAACACGTTCATCGTTAACATCCAATACATTATCTTCTTTACCAAGTCCTACAGGTTTATGGAGTAGGAATATTACAGCATTAATTCCTTTTGGAAAACTATTATTTTTTAAGTGATTAATTGCTTCATCAATACTATTGTTACCAAGTACATAGTGAATATTAGTTTTTACTTCTGCCTTCAAAAGCATATCAATTGCTTTGTATGTATATTTTGTCTTATACCAAGAAATTGCTACTGCTCCTGTTAACTTTTTACAAATATCTACGATTTCATCCGTGAATCCCATTCCTGAAGAAGTAAAATTTGGAACAATATTATTTGCTCTGCAATATTTTAGGATTTCTTCAAATTGTTCATGTTGGTCTACATCTCCCCTCCCTCCTAGTGCTAATTGATATGTTTTACCTTTGCACTCATCAACAATCTTTTTAAAATTTTCTAATGTCATATCAGGTTCATATGTATTCAAACCATTTTGGTAACATTGAACTCCAGACGCTAAACATTGACCTGATCTTCCAAACTTGCAACTTCCCATTACACCCACATCAATGAGTTCGGGATATACTGTCATAAATGGATCAATACCAGTATCTTTTCCATCTTTATCAATTACACCTGTGCGAACATAGAAACCTGTTTCTGGATTAAACATAGAGACAAACTTATTCTTCTTGTCAATTTTCTTAATCATTTTCTTTTCCTCCTAAATATTTATTTATATATTTACTAACAACATTATACATTATTTATTGGATTAAAGTCAAGAACTATTTTCCAAATACCAGAAAATAAAGATTTTATAGGTATTTATTTAATAATTATTTTATATCCTTTTACATTATAATCTAGGATAAATTTAATATTGTGAATTGATAGCACATGTTCAAAAATAATAGGATTACAATTATTTATTTCCCATATTTTAGAATAGTAAGCATAATTCATCTTTATACTTTTGATTATTTTACCCTCAGAAAGATATTTATCAATATCATCTATTACTGCTTTATATTCCATTTTAATTATTCTCCTTTATCGTTCTAACCAATACACCATTCTCATAAACATCTACACCCTTAGAACTCAATACCTGAAAATTCCTCTTAAATATTTTCATCCATTCTAATTTCATATTGTCTAACCATAATTTTTGATTCATACGAGCATTAATGAATGAAAATGTTTTCTCTTTTGCTACCATTGCATTAAGAATAACTTTCTGATATGGATAAAGTTTAATATCTGGATACACATCTTCGATATATGCTACAGGATTATTTCTGTATTTTCCTATGAGATTAAGTTTATCTTGATCTGTCATAAAATAACCTCCTTAAATGATTCTTTATTGCCTAACATTTTAATTCCCTCCTCAACTTATCATATTACTTTTCAGTAATTTCAACTGCTTTATATACCTTAGAAAAATACTCCCATAACTTTTCATTTTTCTTATAACTAATACTGCAAAGACCTGTGATATTATCTAATTCATCTAATTCTTTAAAGTATTTATGCAAATTATTTACACCACAAATCATCAAGAAAATCTATATAATCATTAAATTCCTTATCTGGCATAGCCCCAAGATTAGCAACATTTAGATTAAATTCCTTTTCGGTGTTTCTTATGAATTGCAATAATGTTTCATTCTCATTGACTTTAGTGTGCATGTGTTCTGATGTGTATTGCATTTAATTATTCCTCCTTATTATCTAATTTTATTCTGGAATATTTACTACGGACACAATTTGTTCTGCCTTCCACGAATCCATCATGTTAATCACTTCTGAAACACTATCTCCAAACTTTACATCAGTATCTCCATCTTTAAACACTACAATAAATCTCAATTCTTTCACCTCTCATTTCTTTTAATATTTCCAATTTAATCACACTGCAATTCCCATTTATCCACCGTATTACCTCTCACAATTGGAATACCGAAAAAACGATAACCATTTTCATTAACAAGTAGTTTACCTATTATTTCCTTGTCATCCATTAATTCGTCAAATACATTGAAGTTAATGAATATTGATTTAATTTTACCACCATAGGTTTTCTGCAATTCTGTTTCTTTATCTAAAATGTCATGTATTAGTTCATTAAGTAATTTCATTATCTATTCCTCCCATATTTCTTTAATAATTCATTCATATAATTTGGCTCGGATTTAATTTTCTTGTTACTTTCTTCTGTCAATTTAATATATTCATCATTTGCCATACTTTCAATTTGCGTGGCATTTTCAATATTAGATAATTGAATATCATCTAATATTAATGTAGGAATATCATTTTCTTCTTCAGCCAATCCCAATCTCCTAAACAATTCAGTTCGCATCATTTTAATTTTGTTTTGATTATACCTTGGCATAACTTCACCTAAAGAATCATACCTTTTATCACCATATTCATTTACTTCACTTTCAAATGCTTTTAGTAATTTATGAGAATCCATTTCTCTGATGGTTTTGTTTGGTTTCATTGTTTATTATTCCTCCCTTCTTATCTCTTAATTATATCTATACGAGTATATTCCTGCGTATAACAATCAATATTTTTATATCTTTCATATAGATAATCTTTAAATTCTTCCGTACCAAAACCATCAAATAATGATACCACATTATGAAATTTAAATGGATATTTTTCTTCTAATCTATCCATAAAATTTTTTAAATTTTCTCTATCTTGTATCATTTCAGATATTAAATTTATTGAATCTAAAAGTTTAATAACCTCTTGCTCAACTTCTTCCCACTCTTGTCGTGTCATCATTCTACATTCTTCCTTTCTATCCCTCGAATGTTGGATTTCGTTTTCCTTACTATACATTATATATTTCATCAATAATATCTTGGTTTTCAGATTCAATTCTATCCCAATAAGCAATCCAATACTCTAATTTTTCACCTTTAACATCGTCAGAGTCTATTAATAAATGTCTTATTAATTCGCTTAGTTTAAATATTACTTCTTTATAATTTTCATTGCTCATATTTATCACCTACTTTCTTTAATCAAATAAAAGTCGAATTTGATGGGAATTTATGGTTCTGAAAGTGGCTTGGGAGTAGGGTTGTAGGGTTGGGATATTTTGGATATAGGTAAAATTAAGATAATTTTATATAATTATCTTAATTATGTCATAAGTAACTAATTAATTACAGTGTTGTATTTTTGTTGATATTCCAGATTCAACTTTTCCATTTTATCCTCCTTAATTCATATTTGAATAATCTCCTGCCATTAAATCACAATAACATTCCTCACATACGAGTATGCTATCAAATTGGTCTGTATACCAAAATGTTTCATCTCCGTCCGAAGCATAATAAGAACTGTCTGGCTTTAATTCTTTTCCGCAATTTTGGCATTTATTCATAATAAACAATAAACACTACTCCCTACTTAATCCCACTCATTATCTTACTTACTTTTTTATCATAAAATACAGCCATTTGTTCTCTTAATTTCTCTTTAAATTCAATCTTGATTTCCTTTACAACTTCTGAAAATGCATCATTAATCTTTTCCTCAATTTCATTAGGATCAAATAGATATACACTCATGTCCTCTAATTGTGTTTTGAAATGTTCCTTGATAATTTCAATGAAAGCATTTTTCATTTCTTCTTTGTCTTGAGCATCGAATATTTTCATAATGTTATCCATTTTATAATTCCTTCTTTCTACTTATTACATGCTTAATTCCATCTCAGATATTAATCTATTGGTCTGTGTTAAGGTTTCGCTAATTGATGTCTTACAACTGCCTTCTGGACTGTTAGGTAGCATTTCAGTGAGGTATTTAATGTATGCTTCTAGAGCATTATAGATGATATTTTTCTCTTGTTTAGAAACGTCTAATGTTTGTGTGATTTTCATTTTATTTAAATCCTACTTTCTTTATTTAATTATTTTTCACTTCATTAATCCTAAATACTGGTGTAATAATTCTACTGCATTGGTTAAAGTCCTTACTTTACCGATATCATTCATTGAGGCACTTCTTGTATAATCTTTCCTTATTTCTAGTAGATAGATGATTGTTTCTTGGATTAATAATTCTGTTTCAGACATTTTGTTTATACTCCTTTACATGCTTGATTCCATCTCAGATAATAGACGATTAGTGTTTGTTAGGGTAGTATTAATCAACGTCTTAGAAGTACCTTCTGGACTATCTGATAGCATTTTGGTGAGATAAGCAATGTAGACATTTAAAGCATCATAGATAATGTTTTTCTCTTGCTTGGTTGTTTCCATGATTGTAGTTATTTTCATTTGGTTAATCCTTCTTTCTAAATTTAATTAATTTTTACATACTTATAACATTTTCAAACATAGTTACATCCCAAAGATAACTTTTTCCATCTACATCTAAGATTATTTCAGAAAATGATTCTCGATGTCTTGGTTTTGTCTTTTTAAGAACAGTCGCATTCATACCTTTATATTTTTCCATATAATGTCTTACTGTAAATTGACCAAGGCGTTGACCATCTTTAAGATCCCTTCTTATAGTAACTAAATCACCTGCTTTAATTTTATTTTCCCAGATATTCTTTGCATAGATTAAGTTTTGCTCTTTCCTTAAAGATTCGTCTTCGTTTTCTGATTGCGGTATAATTATAAGTTTTCTTTTAAAAATATTGAACATTATGTAATCAAATCCTTTCTTTTTTATCCCAACAAATCACAGATTTATTTACCCAACAATTCTTCTGCTTTCATTAAGAAATAACCCTTTAAGCTACCATGTATTTTAAATTCAATTATATCCTTATTGTCATCCGTAATTTCCATATTAGCATCGGATAACGCATTGCAAACCAATTCAAATGCAGCCCATAATATATCATATCTTTTTTGCTCAATCATTTTGATCTCAACTCCTTCCTTGTATAACTAAATTAATAACCAATTACTTGCTCAGTAATCCAATATTTAAAATTAGTGTGTAATTTAAAACGCCTATCACAACCTCTGCAATAATGACCTGTATTTACAACTCCTCTACCATTATTAAAAGTTGTGGTATCTTTATCATATTGATAAGTATCTTTGCTATGACAATCTGGACATTCTACTCCATCATCTATAGTAAAATTGATTGATTCAATTTTCATTTAATTTTCCTCCTTAATACTAGTCCATACTTCACACGCAGACATTAAAATAGATTCCATTTCTTCATAGGATAGATTGAGTTCTTTCAGTTTATCCTTTCTCTCTTGATATGATAGATATGTGTCGCTATTAATTTCAGTGATTAAGTTTATAAGTTCATTTAATTCACGCATTGGTTTCATCATCCTTTCTATCCACTTCTATCATGTTGCCAGTTTTCTTAAATAATTTGCATTCTTCTTCGCTTTCAACACAATATAATCCTAAACCATCACCATAGTCTATTCCAAAACAATTTTCTTTACCAACACAAACAACGCCACACTCTTCATTTGATTTAATATTAATTAGAATCTCATATAATTTAACATCTAACATTTATATTCTCCTTTCTTAATTCCCGTGAAAGCTAAGTTTCGAAGGGTTATTTATTCATTATAATCTTACCTTTGTCATTAGACCAATCTTCCAAATCTTCTATAGCAAACCAACCATAATTATACTTTCTTTGTTCAGCAGGATTTAACCAAAACACTAATTCTTTTTTATTTTCATCTTTCCATCTGGGAGATAGGGCATAATATTTTTTACCTTTGCTTCTTAATGTCTCATAAATACCCGTTTCTTTTGCTGTTTTTTGAAGATTGTAATAATCCAAATCTTTCTCGTAAATATCATCAATTATTTCTTGTGGTAGCTTTGAGGTAATTGTAAATACCAACCCACCATTTGAGAAAGCCTTAGAAGGAGCAACTCCTATAGCAATATCTTTGTTTTTAAATGATGTGTGTAATAACTCAAGTCCATCTTTAAACTCTTTTGTTACGCAAATACCAAAAGAGTTTTCATCCCAAGCACAACTTATATTTTTACCACTATAAGGCAATAAATCAGAGGGCAACCATTTTTTATAATCTTCATCAAAATTAACTCCATAAGTGTGTCTTGGCAAAATAAGCACATAATGAATTTTATTCTTAATTTTAACCTTCTTAAACATTAAATTTTCTGGACTAGTATTGATTATTCTTTTTTCAATCCCAAAAACTTTCTCATTGTCATTTAATTTAAAACTTTCTTTAATTCCTTTTATACCCCATTCATGTTCTGCGCAATGATCTGCTCCTAAATTAATTCCTACAATCTCTCCATTATCATCTGTTAAAAACTCACTATCATAACATCTACGCATTATTAATCCTTCTTTCTTTTTTAAATATAGCATTAAATCAACATTTTCAGGGGCTATTCTTGTTCTACTTTATCAACAATTACCTTACCTTCTTTATCATAGATAGGACATAATGATCTCCCATATCCTGCAACAACATAATAATAGTTAACTCCAGATTTCCTATCAATCAAAACATAAACATCTGAATTTAAACCGTCTCCTTTAGTCACACTTTTAACTATAAATTTATTTCCTAATAGATCATCACCTTTGCTTGGGCCACAACCAGTTAATGCGACCATTGCAATAATTGATACGATTAATAACTTTTTCATAATTATTTTCCTCCCATATCAGCATATTTACTATAAATCTCATTAACTTTTTCTAACTTCTTATCTTCTAAAATCTTTCTCCATCTAGCAAAATATTCACCTTGCATATTCCCATAACTTTCATGCACACCTACGCCCCATATTAATTTCATATCTTCTAATCTCCACATCTGAGGTGCTTTATGATAATTAATGAACAAGAAATAGTGTTTATCTGTTCCCTGTTCAGATTCAACCATATCTTTAAAAATTGCTAGTTCTTCTGGTTTCTTAGATGTTACTTTATGTAAGATCATATCTGCATGATCTTTATAAAGTAATCCTAATTTATTTGTGAATCCACCTTTTTGCCAAACAAACGAACCAGTTTCCATAATGTGTTCAAATATTTCTAGGGCAGACGCAGGAGTAAAGTGAATGTTTAGTTTGGTTGTTAGATTGGTTAATTCTTGTTTAGTTAATTTTCTTTCATAATCAATACGCATTTTATTTTCCTTCTTTCATAATTTATTTTATTTACAAGTTTCTTCTAACTTAATAAAATTAACTTTCTGGTTCTACTATTGTCTCATGTCTTTTATCCAACTCTATTCTCCTTACTCTCTCAAATTCTGCTCTATATTCTTCTTTGGTAATTATTCCTTTCTTAATTAATAAATTAACTACTGTTAACATTGTATTCTTCATTTAACACACTCCTTCAATAATTTTATTTCTACAAGTCTCAGCAAATTCTGTATGCTTATCGTTTAATCCATAATATTTTTTGCATATTCTATTATATAATTTACCATCACTCCCATTAACGCTACCAACAATTGTATATTCAACTTTTAATACAGTTAAATTATTTTCCTCCACAATCATTTTACAGTGACCAAAACGATGTTGATATTTATTATTTCCTAGATTAACCCTGCAATATTTTGTGGCATGAATCATAGCACTGATTTTACGTTTAATAATTGGAGTGGTTAGTGATTTACCGCCATTGATATGTTGTTGATATTCTTGGATTACACGTTTTGGTATGAAGTATAGTGGATACATTTATTTTACTCCTTTACTTTGCAGTTTGCAACTCTTTTAATTTAACTAACTTTAAATTAGTCCTGATTTTTGGCGTGTATTGTCTATGTATCTGATGGTTTTCCTTTTCTTCAAGTAATTTAACCAAAGGTTTCAGATCATTAACTATCCATTTATATTTATTTATAACCCCTCTGATCATATCCATCTGTTCTTCCTGATCTTTATAATGCCTTCTTTTATGTCTGAGTATTTTAAGTTCTTTAGAAAGTTGATATCCTTCACATGCATTAAATTTAGTGAGTTCTACTTCATGTAACAAATCATCTTGTTCGGAATGAATATCTCTAATTTTTTGATTTATAGAATCCATTTCATGTTTTAGAGTTTCAAAAGATTCAAGAATTGTTTTGATTAATGGAATTACATTCATTATTTATTTCATCCTTTCTCCAGTCTAGTAAGACCTTAATAATTTTTTCACGTTTGGTTAGTTGTTTCATTGTTGTCGTCCTCTCCATTCTCTTCTGTTAATTGTTGATAAAGTTCAATATTCAATTCTTTAATTTTTTCAAGTAAAAATTCATTTTGCTTTTCTAATAAACTTATTTGTTTTTCATATAGTTTAATCTGGTCTTTTTGAATATCAACTATTTCAAACAGTGGAATTATTAAACCTTTCATTTACTTCATCCCTTTCTTTATGCTAATTTAGCTTTATCAAAATTTATAATATTCTTCTTGTTAAGAATCTGCGTATTTCCTTTTTTAGTTTTATATTTAACTAAATACAAATTATTACCTACCTTTTGTAATATTTCAACTTCTACTCCTGTGTTTTTATGAATTAATCTGTAATCATTTAATGTAGTTTGTTTCTGAACTGGTAGAGGAATTGGTGTAGTAACCTTTTCTGCCTTGCCAATGACTCTTGGGTGATATATTTTATTCTCAGTCAAATTAGTTAATATATTATCTTTTTTAATAACTGCTTGATGTGAAGTATTTAACGCTTGAATATTTTTATCAATAAAACTAGTTTTAAGTTGTTGTAATGGTTCCAATTCATTCTTTATTTCTCTTCTTTTTATTCTATTATCATAAATCATTTTAGCAAATTTATAACCATCTGACGCATTAAATTTTCTATTTTCAATCATATGTAATACATCTTGTTCATATAAATCTGATTGACTTAATTCATTGGTTAGTGTCTCAAAATCTTGTTTAATATTACTGTATATATTAAGTAATTGCTCTGAGTAATTTTTAGCTTTACACATAATAAATTCCCTCTTTCTTACCTTGCAGTTTCTCTTAACTCTTGCATCTTAACAATCTTTAAATCAGTCCTAATCTTTGGACTATACATTCTATGCAATTGCTGTTCAACTTTATCTTCAATGGTTTTAATATTTAATTTTAAATCATTAACAATCCATTTATGCTTATTTACAAAACCTCTAAGCATATCCAATTGCTCTTCATATTCCTTATATTCTCTCCTTTTCTTTCTCAATATTTGAAGTTCTCTTGCTAATTTATATCCTTCAGATGCGTTAAAAGATGTAAGTTCAACATCGTGTAGAATATCACAAATTTCAGAATCAGTATCTTTAATGTTTTGAGCAATTGTATCCATGTCATGTTTTAGAGTTTCAAATGAGGATAAAATATTTTGTACTAGTGGAATTACTGTCATTTATGTAATTTGCCCCTTTCGTGTTTTATTTTTAGTATATTAATGTTAATTATATAACTCCTTGGGTATTAAATCAAGGAGTTATATAAAATTATTTTTTAGTATTAGTTTATGTATGGAGTAGATATACTATTTTCAGGCAAAAGTTTATTCATATATGTATCTGAATAATATAAGAAATCACATGGTAGTAAATTATATTTTTGCAATTCTGTAATTAGAATAGTTGATATATTATCAAACTCCCAATAAGGGATTCTAAGAAGTGGTATATTATTATTTAAGCAATAATTATTTCTTATTTTATCATTAATCTGTGTTTGCTTAAATGCTTCAATTGCTGATTCTTCTGACATTCCACCGAAACAGACAGGATAAAAATGGTGAGGGCCATCATATTCTATGAGGAAAATTAAATTTGATTTTTCAATATCTCCAAAAATTGCATGATCAAAAGGAAGTCTGTTTTTATTTCTACATTTTTCTATTTTAAATTGTGAAGTATTTGATATATTATATGAATTTAGCACATTACTAATTAATATCTCACCTGTGCTAGTTTTATTGCATTCAGGGCAACCTGAACCTTTTTCGCCACTTCTACAATTAATCATGGCATACCATTCATGATTGCATTCTTTACAAATCCACCAAACAAATTTATTACTACCAACAGTTACGTCGTAAGGAGTTAAATCTCCGTTTTTTATAGTATGCCATTCAGATGCTAAGATAGGATCTCTAGTAAATAAATTATATTCTTTACTAGGTAATTGCCCTGCACAATATGGACACCCTGATTCTTTAGAATTTCTATTAGAAATTATAGCTTCCCATTCGTGTCCCTTTTTACATTTCCACCAAACTTCTTGATTAGAATTTGGGCAATATTCCTCTGGTTTTTTATCATTCTTTTCATAATACCACTCTTCACAAAGATAAGGATTATCAACCAATAAATTATTATCATCGGTTGGCAACTGTCCTGCACAGTATGGGCAATTATTACCTTTCACACCACTTCTACTGCTAATTACAGCATACCATTCATGTCCTTGATCGCATTTCCACCATACAAATTCATGAGAACTTGGGCAATACTCATTCGGATTTTTATCATTTTTAGTAGGATGCCATTCTTTACAAAGGATAGGATTAATTACTAATAAATTATAATCTTCACTAGGTCTATGTCCACTACAATATGGACATCCATCACCGTCATTCCTATTGTAAATATATGCTTCCCATTCATGTTTAGTATTTTTATCACATTGCCACCACACCAATTTTCCTGATCCACAAGTAACATCAAAAGGTGTTAAATCTCCATTTTTAATTGGATGCCATTCTGAGGCAAGAACTGGATTTAATGTTTCAAGACAATTTGATAATCCAACTTGATGCCCACTACAGATGCTACAACCACGATTTTCAGATATTTTAGATATATTTGACCATGTAGCTTTAAATATTTCCGTACATTTGAAACATTCCCATTTAAGGTTATCGTTCGATCCAGTAAATTCTTGATCACTTACTATCTTAAATGTTTTTTTGTTTAATTCAGTCCATAATTGAATATTTTGAATAGTGTATGGATTTGATTTATGAACTTTAGCAGGAACGTGATTACTACATAAATTGCCATAAGTTACCAAATAATAATAACCTTCTGAATCTTTAATAATTAATTTAGATGTATTATTAATATATTCTATACTAATTAAAATATATCCCAAGCTTTCAATGTGTTTTTTAACTTTATTGTATTTAAATTCTTTATTTTTCATTTAATCCATCCTTTTTATTATTATTATATAAATTAGACATGTATAACCTATAGATACTGGAATATTAAGAACTATCCATGATGATCCACCTCCTTAATTTAATACTGATTCTATAAATTTAATGATAAATAGATCGAATCATTTTCGGACTGGTTAATACCAATATAACGGATTGTTTCTTTTGGCGAAGAGTGGTTAAGAAGTGCTTGAATACGTGTCAAATCTACTCCTGCATCATATAGAGCATAAGCAAAAGATTTTCTGCAACTGTGATTGCTCGTAGGCTCTTTTATGCCACAAGCTTTAGCAGCTTCGCTAATTATAATATGAGACTGTTGCCGTGTAATTGATGCGTTTCCTTTCCTAGATGCAAATAGAGCTGTCTGAGTTGGCTTGATAGTAGAGATATATTCAGTAAGAGCATCAATTACATTTTTATTTAGGGGAAAATTCTTTCGTTTAGATGTTTTAATCTCAGTTAATATAATCCGTTCTTTAATTTTACCATTTTTATCCACAACATCAGATACTTGCAATTTTAATAAATCAGAAATTCTCAATGCAGAATTAATTCCTAATACAAACAATGCCCAATCTCTTAATGATTTTGATTTAAGATATACTTTCATTGCTTCAATGTCTTTCTTTGATTTGATCGGTTCCACTGTACCCATACCATTGCTAGTTTTTAATTCTGCACCGCAAAAAGTACATTCAATAGAATTTTTAAGTGCAGAAGTACCACATTCTTTACATGTTTTTGTGAAAGTTTCAGATTTCTTTACTCTTGCCATTTAGCAATCAAATCCTTCCTTTAAATCTTCACTGTAAGCCCCCACATTTCCCTTGTAAGCGTTCGTATCACTATTCTTAACACTAACATACATAACAACATATAAAACGATTAGAGCAATGATTACAATTTTAATTCTCATGGTTATGCCACCTCTTTCTCATAATATGTTTAGTCTTATGAATAATTATATTAGAGTTTTTTTGGTTATATAACCATGAGACAATCCAAATCCTTTAATAAATTATTTTTACATTATGTAGTATCACATTCCAAAATAAGCAATTTCCAATAATCCAGTCTCTTTCAATATCCTTTTAACCAATGGTCTACAGATTTCTTTTGATTTACCGTGATCTGTAAGAGTTATTGACTTTTTAGTATGTATGTTTTGAAAAGTAATATGCGATCCCTTTTGACGCAATCTAACCCAGTTATATTTCTGTAATAGTTGGACTAAATCATTTAGGGAGAAGCCTTTCATTCGCATTAATAATAATCACCTCCTTTCTATATGTAATTAATCTAACACTAATCAGAAAGTAAATTTTTGATATATTTTAATTCTTCCTCATCAGGATAATTATAAACTATATTATTTTGCAACTGAGATACAATAGTCTGGATATAATCACTATCATCTTCTTTGGTTTTAAGATATTCAATAAGTAATACTATTTCTTCGTATTTTTCTTTAGATAAAGTATTATATAAGTCCAACATTTCTTGAGGTTCACAAGTTGTTGAGTTATAAGCATACTTACAATTTTCATCATGCTTGCACCATTCACAAGAATAATCAGCCATAATATATTCACTCCTTAAATTTTATTACCAATGGGATTGAAATGGTAATTTTAACGGCATTTTAGAAAAGTGAAACCCCTATGAGAGTAGGTGTGTAGGGTTTTAACTTTTCTACATTTCTTAGAATCAACCACATTTTTGGTTAACAGTTTTGTAATACTTATAATTACAATCTCTAATATCCTTAACATTATTGTAACAACCAATTAATGAAAATTGATGTTCGTAAGACTTTCTTTCTTCGGAATAATTTTTGCTATGAACCAAATTACCCAATTCTTCATATAGATTATCTAATTCTTCTTGAGAAATATTTTGATCTACCAACACTTTAATATTATATCGTGGACTACACCAACATCCATCCTTATTCTCATCACGTATCCCTACCATTTTTATTTGTGAAAACATATTTGGCAATTCTTTAAAGAAATTAAAAACAAATAATCTGTCAAATTCGTGGTTCTCTTCAGTTTGTCTTCTCATTTCAATAAATTCATTCCATTGCCTTTCTACATAATCTTCTTGGGTTATAGATTCATCTCTTCTAAATTGGTTATAAAGTTCAGTTTCCTCATTGAATTCTCTAATACATTGATAACCCTGATAATAAAACTCCCCATCTCCCCAATCTACTTTTTCATATGCAACTAAAGCATTGCCATCAGTATATGAATCAACAAAGTATAGTTTGGAATCTTCGCTAATTGCTTTTACTTTATCTAAGAATAGATCAATGTCATTTTCAAAACTCAAATATGTTCTGCTTGGTTTGAATTTATCAATTAACCATTCATGCTCACCAAAAATTTGAAATCCTTGTTTAGTTAACCATATTCCATATTTCCACAATGGAGTTTCTTTTAGTGTAAAATGACACACTGTATTTTGTCCAAATGAGAATATGAAATATCCATTGCCAAATGTTTTCTTGGTTATAGTGAATTTTACTGAAACTTGAGTTAAGATATTTTCTAATTTTGATTTGTTGTGTTTCTTTATTAGTCTCTTTTTCATTTTAATTGTTCTCCTTCATTGCGTAAATTTTCAATAATCTTTCTAGATATTCTAATGTAACTTTCATCATAGGAGTTGATTTGATTTTGATTTTACCATGATGGATTTTTAAGTTTACTGCTCTAGTATCGAATTTATAGTTTCCAATGTGATACATTCCATATCTGTCTAAAACAGCACCATATTTTACGAGTAAAGAGTTAATAGAAGCAATGTGGTTTTCTCTTGCAATTGATGCCATTTTTATGTACCTCCTGATAAATTTATTTATAGATTTATATTATCACATATCAAGAGTTATTGCAATAGTCAATACTACCTAATTCTCCCACAACTTCAACATCTTCCAATTTTAATCCAATTGGAAAGAATTGAAAACAACCGCCTTTTTCATAACATTGATCATCTTCAAGGTCTTTCCAATAGTGATACATGCATGATTTGCAATTGCGAATTACTTTAATTTTCATTATGGATGCCAAATATAGCCGTTTTCATCTTCAACTTCTACTTCAATAAATCCAATATCATCTGCGTCTTCCCATGAATTTAAAGCTTTTTCTGCATAGATATTAATATAAGATTTGTTACATTCTTTGTTATATACTTCTTTACCATCTAAATATCCTCTTACTATTACCATATCAATCACTCCTTTATGTTAACCATTATACTCTATATTACAATTAAAATGCAATTTTTATGATATTGTATCCAATAAAATTTTTTCCCACATACTATCATAATAACATTCCATTGTCGTAATAGTTTCTTCTGGAACTTGGATATAATCAATACATTGACTACATCCAAACTGGAAATAAAGTTTTTTAGAGTTTGGTTAATTTCTTCTTGTGTTTTATTGGTTAATAATTTATTAGGAATATTTACTACTTCATTTGTTTCTCCAAAACAACCTGATTTATCAGAAGTATATCTAATTTTCATTTGAATTTCTCCTTTTTAATAGAATTGTTATTTTAATCTAAGAGAGTATTTATATAATGTTTTGTCAAATGAAAAGTAAGAAAGACTGATAATCCAAAGAAAAGTAAAAACAAATTATAATACTCCATTGCCAAAATCCATATTCCAATAATAGTTATTGGTAAAATTAATCTTAGTCCAAAGTATTCTAGAACTTGTTTTGTTTGATCTATTGCCACTATTCCTGCTGGAGTTTGCATTAATCTAAAAAAGCGTTTTATAATAAATTCTCTCGGCATTTCTAAATTTCATCCCTTTCTTATTAACGTTGAAATAAGTATTTCTTGGCATTATAAAATAGTTTTTATATGCTCTATCTTCCCACATTTCTCACATTGTACAACGCTAATTACCCCTCGTTTAGATAATTCTATTGCAACGGAAGTCATCATTTTAGCTTCACTAAACTTATCTAATTCACTCTCAAACTTATGAGTTGAAAGTAATTTCCATTTGTGATTACAAAACATAATATTTTACTCCTCCTATACCATTTTAATTTCTAATTTTTCTTTGCTTAAATCCATCACCATAACTTCAATTGAGTTTATAACATCATCATAACTACTTGCATATCCACCTGGAACACTCAATTTCAATTCACTTAAATTTTCAGCCATTTGCTTTAAATTGAACAATCTTTCGTTAACTCTTCTCTGAGCAGATTCAACATTCCTTCGAGTATAAAGCAATCCTTCATATTCCACTAAATTATAATCACTGTATCTAATTACACTACTCCAACCTCCATGCTCTTGTTCTTCAATAGTAAAAATATCTTCGTAACCATTTGATATAAGTTGTTGCTTATATTGCTCTAGTTTTTCTTTTGAATCTTGAGCAATAACTTCATTACCTCCATAAGTGGAGCATGGTGTATTGTTTTTGAGAACATAGATCATGCGAGGGGCTTCTTTTTCTACTACTTTTTTACTTTTTGCCAATTTAATCAATCCTTTCTATCAACTAATATTGTCTACTCATTCTTCTCAAAACTTCATTTTCTAATTTATCTCTTTTATCTGATTCTTCTTTTAAAATAACATATTCCATATTACCATGTTCAAAACACATACCCATAAGATTATCCAGAAGGTTTTCGTCAGATACATCTCGGAATACTAATAAATCTTGAATTTCCTCAACTTTTTTAATACCATCCATACTACATGATTCACAGATATAATCTTGCTTAATTTCTCCACTTTCAACTGGGCAGTCTTCATCTCCATATTTGCAACCATGTAATACACAACAATGAGTTCTGTGCACTCCGTATTTACTTAAATCCATTTAATATCCTCCTAACATGCTTCTGATTTCTTCGGGAATATCATTTTTATCTTTCCAATATGACAGACCAATTCGACATATTCCAATCAAAGAATTATGATCTCTACACATGCTAGACCTTCTCTCATAAGCAGAACAGTTATGTAGTCCTTGCTCATCTACAGTTAGCCATTTACAAATAGATCCTTGTTCTTCAATATTTTCATTGATATAACCATCCAAATGATCTTCATTTACAGTTTCCAAAAAATCAGGAGACAGGTTACTTGTTTCATATTTTGGCACAAAACATAAATAACCTTTACAACAATGACCACACCTTAAACATTTAGACATTTTAATCATCCTTTATTTAATTATTTGCTTTTTATATAACTCAAATCCTTCTTCAAGACTTCTATATTTAGCTAACCCCCAATTCATATATTGCTCATGAAATAATCTTTGGTTATTTGTTTGTATTAGAGAATTAATTTCATTTAAGATTACTAATTCTAATGATTCCATATTTTCTAAATTAATTTCAAAATCCTTTCTTTCGTACATTTCATATTCCCAGTATCTTTGAGAGCTTAATTTAATCAATATTCTTGCGAAAGATTTTTCTGCTTTTTTATTTAGAAACAAATATATTTGAAAACATGGTGTTCCATTTTTAAATAACGTATCTTCAAAAGTAAATATATTGGCTCCTCTTATTACTAATGAATTATCTTTCTCATTTCGCATATTGATATATTCTTCAACTTTTAAATCATATCCTGATTTTCTTATGATACTTTTAAAATAATCTTGATAAAGAATAATAAGTTTTTCCTCAACATTCAATCTATTGATTTTTAATTTAAATTCAATGTCGTTTAAGTTTGCATTTAAAGAATCAATATCGCTAATTAGGTTTAATATATCTTTTTTCATTAATTATTTCCTCCTTATTTTTACCATTTGAAGTGAGTCTTTTAAAGATTTTTCTCTAAAAAATTAACTACCATATCATAATAAGCTTTTGGTTCTGTGGTTATCATACACCCATAATCATTCTGTAATATTGTATATTCAAAGATTTCAGTTATTTTTAATTCTTCGAGTATTCTATTTACATCTGCATCTAATGAATTTAGTTTCTCGGCAACATTTTGACGCTGTTTTAAAAGCTTCAATAGTTGTTTTGGAATTTTTGTTGTCATTTAAATATTAACTCCTTTCACTTAAATTTCCTGTTTTAATCCATATCCCGAAAATACTCTGTTGAAAAAATACAACCCTGAATATTGATAAATTTGCCGACTTGATTTACCAATTCATCTCCATATTTTTGAATAAACTCATCCATTTCTAAATATTTATCATGTTCTCCGTCACTAAAATAAACTATGTCATAATTTGCACCTATCTTCTTTTGAAGATAATCTCTTGTTGTCATTTTTTACATCCTTTCAAATCTATCTTTCCTGGGAAGTTATCTTATCACTTCTCTATGCAAACAATCTTCTCCTGCTCCACACTCAACACATCTTTTTGGGTTAATTTTTTCTCCATTACTGTTAAATGCTTCAAACCCTAATCCACAATTATCACACCAAACAAACTTAATCAGTTTATTGTGTTTCTCTTTACATTCATTTCCGCAAACTTTGATGCCATCATTAGTTATCTCCATATTTTGATAAGTAATATGTCTTTTCTTACAGACTGGGCATAAATCTTTGTCGGTGTATATTCCTTTCATTTTATTCAGTCCCTTCATTTGAATCTTGGTTTAATTCACTACTAATTTGATCTATAAACTGATATAATCTTTCATATGCGTTTATATATTCGTCAATTCTTTGCTCACTAATATCGCTTTTACGGTTCCATATAATATCATTTAATTCCCTTGAACCAAAAGCAATATTGTGTTTATTACCTAAATCTACTAGTTTGTTTAGTTTGATTTCAAAATTATCATACTCTTTGAAATACTTTTCTTCTTCTCTAAATAAAAGATCGCACAAATCATGGAACCACTGATCAATTATGTTTCCTCCGGTATATGCCATCTGATATGAATATTCTGTTGGTGGGCAAGTGGTATTCATATCTTTAAATTCTGTACCAAATAAGTAATACTTACCGATCTTATACTCCATATCAATAATTTTTCTTTCATCATTTCTTTTTATCCATGCTTTCTTGGAAACAGTTTTAACATGATCATAATTGTCTTTTGGTAAAGCGTCTCTTTCACTTTCCCACTTAGAGAAAATATTTAGCAAATAAGATGCCACACCATCCTTTAAATCATCAATGAACTTAACCTTTTCACTCTCAGTCAATTGATTTTCGATTTCGTATATTTTACATCTACCTGTTGTAATTCTAAAATTAGAAATATGTTTAATTGAAGTTTTCATATTATAAAATCTCAAATCTTCTACTTTGTATTCCATTTTAATAAACTCCTTCTTAACCTTGCTCCCTTAGAGCTAACAGGCAATAATTACTATTATTGAATTGCCATTTTTATATCTTCTATTGCTTCTCTTGTTCCACAATCAGAGCATATACGAGTCTTATTATCTCTTCTACTTAATGCACCAGCAACATCTTGAAATTTTGCTCCACAGACAGGACATACAGTACCTTCAGCGAGTCTAAATAACAACATAGGCGTTATCTATTGTCCTACCTGTTCTAATCGCCCACAATGCTTTATCTTCCGTATAATCATCTGGATTAGGATAACTTGGATCATTAGCTTCAATAATTATGTTTCTAGTAATTTCTACACTTTGAAGAAAACTTGCTAATGTTGTTGGTTTCCAGGTTTTCTCTTCATGATTTTTCATTTCAATTTTAAGATCCTTTGCAAAACTTAACATAGTTAATAATCTCCTTTTAACTGCTCACCCTTTGTTGAGTCAGTTTACATCTTACTTGTTCTCAAACTGTTTACATTTACCAAAATTAATATTGCTACAATACTGAAACTTATCATCAGTAAAATATTCTTTTCCCATATCATTTACACCATATGATTCCATTTTACCAGTCACTAGATTAATCTTTTGTGGTAATGGATTTGCTTTTACATACATGATTATACCACACATCTTTTCTGACTGAATGAGGATCTAGATTAATGAAATTTGAACACAAATGGCAAATTGTATTTTTAGGAATTAGTTGTTTTATGTTGTTCATTTTGTTTTCTTTCCTTTCATTTTCTTTTATTAGGTTATTGGAGTATAACCCCAATAACCATTTATGTAAGAATTTATACTTTATTAAAGTATTCTTTAATAAATATATCTAAATCTTTCTTTTTGTCTGCTGTTGCTATACATTCTATCATATTTCTATACTCATCAACAGTCCATAATTGCCAGTGGAATTTATTATTATCTTCATTTTTCTTTCTTTTAATTCTATACGGAGGCTTATCTTCAATATAATCCTTATATCCCTCCTCTACCCACAAAACTATTTTATTATATCTCTCTTCTGTGAAAGATATTTGTTTTTTATACCATTTTTCCATGTTAAACTGATGTTTAAATCCATTACAATCCCTACAAGCAGGAATACAATTTCGTAAATCATTATACCCTTCATCGTCCACATGTTCTTTGTGAAAATCACTGCTTACTAATTTTCCTTTAATCGTAATCCAATGATCTTGAATTTTTAATCCACAATATGAACATGACCAATCACCGTCTTTGTCAATAAAATAATTCTTACAAGATATCCATTCTTGGGAGGATATCTCATGATTTCTATGATTTAAATAATACTTTTTGGCTTTTACTTCTGGTCTTTTCATATATTCTTTAAAATATCCAAGATCCCTCTGTATTACATGTTTTTCTCTAGTGTACTCAATTCTTTTTTGTGTAGCGTTAAATTTTTTATCATATATTACTCGTCTCTCAGGATTTTGTAAAGTTATATTTCTAGACCTTATCCCTGCACAGATTTTACATTCTGGTACAAATTTATTTTCTAATTTTTTCTTATAAACATAATATAAATTGTCTGCATTTTCCTCCTTCCATTCTTGACATTTGGTGCATCTTCTTTCTGTTACTCCTTTATCATTTGTTCTATGATTTAATTTGTATAATTCGTGAGAATTAACTTTTAGCATATATTATTTTATTACCTCTTTCTTTTTTATTTAATTGCAATAGATTAATTGTATTTTAATACAGTCATATATATCACCAACTCCTTTCAAATTCACAACAAATAGTATATTTATCGTGTTAAAATAATTATTATTACTTTCTTACTGTAATCAAATTCTCGATGTGCTACCAAATAATGTGTTTCATTAATACATACAAATTCGTTAGATAAAGGTAATACCATCCCTACTTCATAATTAAATTCTTCAATCAATTCTTTATCCTTAGTTACATAAAATACTTTGTTAAACATAATTTTAACCCTCTTTCTTAATTTTAGTCAAAGGACAATTTTTCATTTGCTCTTCCCAATTTTCAAAAGAGACATATTGCTCTTGTTCTATTTGAACACTGCAACAATCTGAGTTATTGTCTCTCAACGGGCATCGCAAACAATGTTTTTCTTTTTCGAATCTAATTTCTACTGAGTAAATTTTCATATCCTATAAATCCATCCTTTCTTGGGATACTTACTTAATAAACCAATTTGGTCTATGAAGAATCAATGCTTTTGCCACTTTGCTAAATCTTTCATGTGCTTCGGCTAAAATTAGACCCTCTAGGACTCGCATATCATAAAGTTCATATCTAATTCGATGTTGATCATAAAGTTTTCTTAATTCACTTTCAGGATTTAAAGTGCCATCACCATGAGTCCAATCATAAATGTCATTACATAATATTACAAGTTCACTGTCTGTTAATGTTTTTGAAAGATCATTTTTCATTTATTATCTTCCTTCCTTTAAATTTAAACAATTCTATTAATCTTTATCGTCTTCCTCATCTTCTTCCTCATCATCCCATTCGTCCTCTTCTGTATCTTCTTCATCTTTTGTATCAATTGTTATGTTACCAAAATGAAATATACCACCTTCTGCACTCACATAAAAATCTTGTTCAAACTCAATTATTTGACCACCAGATCCACCCGTACTTAATATTTCAAATGGAACAATTCCTATTAAACCAGCGTCAACTCCATATTCCCTATCGTGATTATCATAAAAACATCCATCTCCATACGCTGTTCCATCAGCAAAAAACTTCATACCTTTATAGTTATAAACACCTGTATTTGAATATCCTTCTGGAATTGTTTTGATTTCGCAACCAAAACAATAAGTCTGTTCAATTAATTCATCCCATTCTTTATCTGTAAAAACATAACATGGATCACCAACATAATATTTACCTGCTTTAAACTTTTCCATCTTAAATTTCCCCTTTCAATTCTTTATTAATTTGATCCGCAATTTCCTTTACTTTATCATGATTAATTTCAATCTTTGGTATAAATACTGGTTCTACATACCCATCCTCAATCAAATCCTGTCTAAACTGAACCACTCCATTAATTTCCTCAAAATCTATGCTGCACTCTTCACATATACATTTCTTATCGTCCCAAAATACTGCCTGTGGATATATTTCATCCTCAAAACATTCTTTACCACATGCTGTACATTTCATGTCAATCATTCTCCTTTCGATTCTTTTTCTTTATTCTTTGCTTCATACATATCCCACATCTCTTGATTTGTGTATGTTCCCTCAATACTAGGAGCACCAATATTAAAAGTATGGAATAATTTAAGTTCATCTGAATTCTTCATTTTGTAAAACATTTTTAGACATAAATCGTCTTCAAAATTACCGATACCTACTCCAGCAACAACTATAACTTCAACCCCATTGTTCATTGTGAAATTCTGGCCCATTCTAACCATGCGACTTTTAGTTTCCTCTTGATTCTCATTCATTGCAACATATTCATCGTATGGCATAATCACTGATACAGGAGCATTATTTTTTACAATCACCTTTGTCATTTGTTTCGCCATTATTTCAGGCAATTCCTTTTTTACCTCTGAAGCACTAACCATTAGACCGTCAAGATTTTGAATTTTCATTTATGTTACCTCCATTTATTTATTGATTCATTATAACATGAGATAAAATTTATGTCAACACTTTATACTTAATTTAGGTATAAATTTTGACCAATGAGATTAAATAAAAATATTATTTTTTCTTATTAGATTTAAAATTACGGCTTTATTTGATTATAGTTTGGGAGAAGCAGGATGTTTTAAGTCCTGCTTTATATGTAATCTTTTCAACTTCTTTCATTTTTAATAATTTCCTTTATTGGCTCACTTACAAAATTACAAAAACTTTTACAACCTAAATATAAGAAATAACCAACAAAAATAGTAGTTCCTCCAATTACAACAAATAAAAATATATAATCCATATACGGTTTAGGGGTAAATATTAAATATATTATTCCAGTGAAGAATAATATACAAAAAACAATTATTCCTAAACGTACAGTTAAATCAATAAATTGTACCTTATTTCTTTTAATCAAATTCATTTCAATACATTCCTTCCGTAATTATCTATATTTTATTGATCACCATTTCTATCTCTTACTAATCTTAATTAATAGATTATCATTTTTAATAAACTCAATTTCAGTATCGCATTGCCATTTCTTTTTGATTGCTTCAATTAGTAAATCTTTTAGAACACAACCATCTCCGCATGAGATAAAGATATTATCTTTTGGATAGTGATTCTCAAAATTAAACACCAATAATTTATCTCCTCCTTCATCATTGTCTAGATATATACATCTATAAAAGTTGGTTATATTTTGATCTGTAAGCAATTTTACAATAAACACATCACCATTTTCAACATAGTTCTTTTCTTCATTTATTTATCCTCCTTTTACGTTAAATATATTTTATTCCCACTTATATTCATAACCATTTGAATTATCAAATCTAATCATTTTACCAAAATTATCATCTGTATTAATATCATAGTTTCAGTAATACAAATACCCAATAATATAGCTATAATTATTGCCCGATTATATTCTCCATCTGTTTCTCCAAAAATAAATTTATGAATTCTGTAAATCAAGGAATTTGATTCAGGTTTTCATCTTCGTCCATCCCTGCCTTTATTAAGTTCTGTTCAAATTCCTCAATATTAATGTTCTCGAAATGATTTTTTATTGCTTTTAATCGTTCAATGGTATTCATAATTAAAATCCTCCTTTAAAATATTGTTTAGTATTTTTAACCAATTTATTAATTGTTTGCAATGTATTTGTTACAGTAATTCTAACATTCTCATCTTTCGAATCACTCCAAATACTTTCCCATTCTTTTATGTTGTTCTCAATGTAATTTAGTTTATCAAGAACATCTTTCTTTCTAACTAAACCAAACATAATTTCTCCTTTCTAATTTCCAAGGGAATCGTCATTTCATATTATAAATCACTTAGATCAATATATTTAAATCTCTCTTTTAATTCGTTATACTCAATCAAAGTAATTAACGCCTGAAATCCTATCCAATTAGAATTAACATAAGTTCCTCCACTTTTTCTACTAATTAATTCATCTCTTAGTTCACGATATCTGTTAATTGATTCTAATATAGATTTATCTAACCGTTCTTGATGCTCATCATAATGTTTATCCGAATATAATTTGCATTTATGACATATGTAACAATCTCCGTTATCTGGTGGAGTAAAGTAATAATTGCACTCCCTTAATTCATTACATACGCCACATATTTGTATCCCTGCATATTCAATTATTCCCTTCATACTAGTCCCTCCTTAAATATTTAAGACACCAATTTCAAATTAGTAAGAATATCATTTCTCCATCTGATAACCTCCTCATATGCTTTTTGTACTTCTGGATACTTTTTACACATGTCTTCATTTTTATATTTTTCTTCTATTTTTATTTCATGTTTAATTTGAGATATTAGACCATCGATGTCTCGACTTCCATATTCCACTTTCCAATTGCCCATACTATCTTTCAGAGTATAGAAACAAGCACCATCTGCATAACTTTGTTTGTGTAGGGATAATGTACTGTTATTTAAACTTAATTTACAAGTAAATAATGTTTCGTTGTTGGTTATAATTCTTTCTTTCAACATTTTAATTCCTCCAATATTATACTAATTTTGTTATAAACAAATCAATTGCATGTTTCGAAGGTATTTATACCTTCAACTTTAATAATTCTTTTTCTGCTTCTTCTTTACTCATTGGATAATCAAACACAACCAAATTTAAATAATCATTATCAGCAATATTATATTGACCAGACCATTCTATAATTTCATATCGTCCCATTCTCAACACTCCTTTTATAATTTATAGTTCCCAGTTCCAAATAATTAATTTCCCGTTTAAAAAATTATTTAAGTAATCTTGTTCACAGTTATTACATCTATAAATATTCCCTGTATGATCTCCTTTATTTGCTCTTGACGAATTATAATTACAATAAGTTTCTTCTATAAATTCCATTTCTTCATTACATTCAGGACAGTCCATAATATTATTTCCCTCCTTTTTATCCACCAAATACCAGTTTCATCCTAAGTCCAATTTGCTTCTAAAAATTCTTTGACTTGATCACACTCTCTTTCATAATCAAAAATAGTCCATAATGCAATATCATGATAATTTGGAAATAACCCTTTACCATGTAGTTTAGAATAAACACTATTGTGGAAAAACAATGTTTTATTTAAGATATGACATTCAATACATTTAAAACTACTTCCAACTTCTTTGAAACCTACTATGTATTTTCTGCCATCACTCATGGTAATTTCTTTTTTGATCATTATATAACCTCCTTAATTGCTGACTCCAAGGAAGGATTTAAACCTGTCAGAAGTGGCTTAAATCCTCTTAGTTAGTGCGCTGAGATACTTTTATTCTTCCAATAAATCTCCATGATATTCACGTACTATTTTCATGCTTACTTCTGGATCATCTCCATAATGTTGTTTCACCAAAGATGCTAATTCGATAATTGCTTCCTCAAATGTATCTGCTCCACAATCTAAATCAATATCATGAGCCTTGTATTTTCCTAAATATGCTCCTGCCTCTAACCAAATTTGAACCTTAGTGTTTAATGTTGTGTCATCATCAATAGAATCTGTTTTTGGATTAACTTTTACTACTTCAATATTTAAACATTGATTGAAATGACTAACAAAGTATGGAGCTAACACTTTTTGATCTTGAAATATAATATGATCTTCTAAATAATTCCATGCAGTATGAAAATTAAACATGTCTAACATAATAAATTACCTTCTTTCTTAATTTAAACTTAGTTTAAAAGAGTGATTTGATGTTATTCCATTTCTTCACAATATAAATCGTCACTACGGTCACTAAAGTCAATACTTGATTTAATTTCTGCAACCGTGTTACAGACTGCAATCTTTCCATTATTAAATTCAATACCCATACCATTTCTTTGTGCTTCTTCAATTACTGCATTAATTTTATCCGTATAATACTTAGGATTATATCTATCTTGCATTATCAATTAATCTCCTTTCAATAAGTTAAAAGTTACATTTCCTCGGATTTATCTAACTCAATACCATAAATATCTCTAATCCAATCTTTAAAAGTTCCTGCCCAGTTATAAAATCCATTCCAATTACATACTTCCTCAAAGGCTTTCTCAGGATTGATTTCATTTAGTTCATTATCTTCACTTGTATCATATTTATCAAGCCTCCTTCTTTGTCTTAAAAATTGCATTATTTGTTCTGGATATCTGTTAGGATTTTGCTCTAGTCTTTGTTCGTAAAGTTCAATCTGTTCAATAATTTCTTTCACTTTTGTCGTATCAGTTAATTCCTCATCTTTTAATTTTTCAAACATCGTAATATTTGTGCAACTGCAACCAAAATCATATTCATTAAGAATATCCATAACCATTTTAAATCTTTCCGTACTGTTCATTTTAAATCCATCCTCTCAAATTTTAATTAATACCCTAGCAAATCTACCTTTCGTGGCACCTTATAATTATGCCACATTAGATATTATATTTGTAGCCTTATCTACATATAAAATGCCTTCTAAGTGATCATATTCATGTTGAATAATTCTTGCATTAAGTCCATCAAAGGTTTCAGTTTTTAACTCTTTACCATTAAAATATTTAACGGTTATTGAATTATATCTAGAAACTGTTCCGTAATAATTGGGTACGCTTAGGGCATCCTTCCGTATCATCTTCCATCTCTTCGCTTTGTTCCAATATTAATGGATTGATAAATAATTCTACTCTCTTGCCGTCTAAAACAGCTAAGAACATTCGTTTATGTATCCCTACTTGCGGAGCTGCAATACCCACGCCTTCGCCCTGGATCATTAGTTTTAACATTTTGTTTACTTGGTTCATAATTTCTTTCATGTTATCCAATTTTGTAACTGGGTTGCTCTTTTTGCTTAAAATTGCTTTATCAGTTGTAATATTCATTAATAACCACTCCTTTTAACTTTCTTAAATATATTATAAACTAAAAAATAATTATTTGCAATACTATTCTGAGTAGAATATAAAAAATAATAAACACCTTGCAACTTATATTGAATGCAAGGTGTTTAAGATTTGAACTATTCCTTATTCATATTTTGAAATTCATTTAAACAAGTATTTGTTACATATTTAAGACATATATCAATTAATTTATCCGTTAAATCAACATCAATTGTAGAGTCATCATAACTACAAATATCATCTTTAGATATTAAATACTTTGTTTTATGAACGAATAGATTGTAAGATAATTCTTCGTTTTTAGTTATACTCAATATGCGCCTTGCTCGCATATCTGAAAAGTAGCAGTCTATATAAAGGATGTTTTTAAAATTCTCTTCTTCTAAAAATAATTTTAATGTTTCTGATACAATTGCATTTAACAATAATATTCCTTCTTTCATTATTTAATAACTACAAATTCTATGTCCTTGATAATTTTTTATAGTTAACATTATGACTATTCACTTCCTTGGTTAATACATAATATATTATCATATTGTATCTCGTTTTAAAACAAGTAAGAGCAGGTAATTTAATCCTGCTCTTACTTGTTTTATTACAATCAATTCATAATAGGTGATGATGTTGGAGGTTGCAATCCTAAACTACTTAAAAACTTTTCTAACATATTAAGACGTTCATTTTGACTTCTCAATTGCCCAACTAACAATTTTGCAAATCCTTCTGCGTTATTAGTATATACCTCCTGCTCTTCTTCCTTGGAATCTTTCACATCTTTCTGTTCACTCTCCTCAAATATTATATTTGAATACTTAAAATATGACTTAATCATTTCGTTTTTAACTTTCAATGATTTCTTATCATTAAATGATTCCGTCAACATTAGATAACCATTTTTAGTAAAAAGCAATTCTTGTTCAACAAAATAGTCAATATCTCTTTTAAGTTTATGTAAATTGCCGTTAATTAAATCAGAAATGATATTAGTTTCTTGCTCATGAAACGTCATAATATCGTCTCTGTTGACTACAGAATTACCTTTGTACATCTTTATTAAGACTCCTCCTTGTCCGTTGATTACAGTGTATTTTGGAAGGTCTGAAGGCAACTCTGGTTTATTGGATGATTTGGTTTTTACTTTAGGTTTTAATTCTTTTTTACTCTCTTGAATATTTTCTTCATGATCAAATACTCTTTCGAGTAATTGGGCTTCAAATACTTTCATTTCACTTGGCTTTATATTAGTTTTATATATAACTTTCATAGCCCTAATATTATCACCATTAATTCTTGCATTTGATAATTTACTTTTGATTTTACCATCCCTTTCGAGTGCATTTATAGTACAAGTAATATCTTTTCTACCCAATATTCCTTGAGCATCTATTACTAAGATAATTCTTTTTGAAATTACTAATTTCTCTAAATCTATTTTATGTTTTGTTTCAATAAACTTTCTTGCTTCCATTGTTTATCCTTCTTTCAATTAATTTTAGAATTATTTTGCTGCTTGAGATATCTGGATATTACATATTTCTTGTAGGGTTGCTATGCGACCTTTGATAAAGTTTTTTTGAGCATTACTTTTCCCACAAAAGCTACTATATTTATCTCCTTTTCTAGCATCATTGCTGAAATATTTTTTAATTAGTCTATATGCTTCATCTTTATTTTCATCTGAAAGTTTTGAAATGATGTATGTTAAAATCGGGATATTTGTTTTAGAAATTTTATCATTAAACTCAGGAAATATTTTTACAATCTCTGCAAAAGCTTTTTCGGTCAATATCAGCACGTCTTCAGATATTTCATTTTCTTCAAAAAATAATTGAACGTCTTTATTTCTGAATGTTTTATAGTTTAAATCTGATAATAAAATAATAGATTGCATAATTGTCATTTCTCTAATAGAATTTTTGCAGTTAGAGGATGTAAAATGAGCAATATTTGTGAATAATTTGTGATTGTCAACCATTCTACGAGCAAAATCTTTAATATTTGCCCCTGCTTTAACTAAGGCCAAATGTTCTTTAGAACATATTTTCCCATTATTTAAACGATAAAATATATCTTCTACAATATCATTTTCATCATGCTTATCTTCTAACTCAATTATTATAAAACTTAACTCACATTCCTTAATTTCTTCTTTTATACATTCTGGCAATTCAATAAACTTCTTACCAGAAATATCATGTACTTCTCCTGCAATATTAATTGGTTTTAATTTTGTCAAAGCCCATTCATTCGCAATATATGATGCGATTGTAGTTAGTCGTTGCTTTCCTTCAATAATGTCAAAAACACGATTATAATTATTATTTTTATCCATACAATGTAACGCAATTATATCAGGTATAATTACATAAGGTCTTAATAACGAATCAATGAGAAGCGATTTATTCTCTTTATTCCATTGATCCGCAGACCTTTGGTTAGGATTTTCAAAAGACACTCTTCCTTTTGTAATCATTTCACAAATCTTTTCAACCGCCATTAATTTTCTGATTGGTTTTCTTTGCATTTTAATACACACTCCCAATTATTAATTTTACTCACATTTAAAACAAGGTAATATTATGCTACGTTGTTATTGCTTACAATAGTAAGAATGGTTTTTACATTTTCTTTGTCTTCTTCTGACATATCACTACATTTCCCTAACACTGCTTCGTTAATCTGTTCCATCATCCCTTCGGATACTCCTGTTGTCTCTGATTCTTTTTCATCTTGTCCTTCTGGACAAATCTTGCTCAACTCTTCATTAATAGCCTCCAATCTCAATTCCACACATTTTAGATCATTAACTTTATCTTGCAACCCTTGCTTGTATTTAGCTGATGGAGATTGGAAGAATTTAAATGCCCATTCTGAAAATTGTTCAAATTGAATGTTATCTAATAAAGCTTTGTAAGCTGAATACATTAGCATTATCGTATTAGTTTTATTTAACCATGTATAGCGATAAGTTGAATAATTTTTAACTCTTTTATTCCCTTGTGCTTCATCCTCTTTTTTCTTGTCGTTGATCCATTTATTAGTGACTCGATTAAGATAAATTGATATATTTGTAATATCTTCTTGAATTTTACTAGGTACTCCTGAATCTCTAAAACCATAAATTACTTTATCAATATTATCTTTTGATAATTCTACAGCATTATCATTATGTATTAGCGTGATGACTTGAGACAATATCTCATTACCTGTATTCCCTTTTACTGACAATGGAGTTACCGCATGTAAAATCCAATCACTATCTAAAGTTGATTCGAAGAATTTTCTTGTGTTCGCTCCCATTGCTGCTTTACGGATTTCTGAAGCTTTTAGCCCTTTAGCACCTGAATTCATTTGCACGAATGCCTTTTCAGCATCTTCTTCACTGCAATTATTCATGGTTGTTATACGTAATTGGTAGTCTTTAATTATATCTTGCCACAATTCAGGAAGTTCTGAAAATGTTTTACCACTCAACGATTCAGTAGCATTATGAGTTTCCCCTTCAATTTTAAACTCAGGGAACATTGTTTTAGACATATCAAGTTTAAATTGGTTGTTGATATAGAGGTATATGGCGGTAATTCTTTGCTGGCCATCCACAGCCTTTCTGTATTGACTTTTATCATCTGCTCGATATACTGTTACTTCAGGAATAGGATTTTTTAGCAAGATAGATTGAATTAGATTTGATGCTCTCCATAATTCCCAAACATAATCCCTTTGTGATTCCATGTAATTTCGGACATTTTTAATTTCTTTCCCTTCTGCTTGTTTTTTGGTTAGAAGGAAATCTTGCAAATGTTTACCTACAGTGAAATATTGCTTGTCGATTTGATCCATGATGGTTCCAATTTCTCGTTTTTCAATAGTAAAGGCTAATTCAGACATCTTTCTCAACTCCTTGTAGTTAATTTATGATTTAATTATAACACAAAAATAATTTATTACAATACCTTTCTGAAAGAAATTTATTGATCTCCTATAATGGTTTTGTGCGATGATACTTTTTACTCAATAATAATTGATTATAAACCTTTTCCAATTCTTCAATTGATTGATTCATTAAAAAATCTTCGCTGAAGTTTGTTAGCTTAGAAATTTCTAAAGCTAATTCGATCTTAGTCATGAACAATACTCCCTTCTAATTTTAAGACTTCTGTCTCTAATCAACTCTTTTAATAAACCATTCCATATTATGTCTGTCAAAATCTTTTCTGCTTATTACTTCTTCTGGTTCATAATCCAATTTACGTAATTTCTTTGAATTAAAATATACTGTTATGCCATCTTCAAACATTGTTTTTGCATTTTCTTTAGCAATCCTTACAAATTTACTCACTTAAAAATCATCCTTTCTTTCCCAGAAAATTTACTTTCTATTCGAATCTAAGATTCCCAGTTTGCCAAGTTTCTTTAAACATTTTTTACATGTAATCTTTCTTAACATTTCTTCTGGTTCTGTATAGATACCATTGATACTAAAACTTTTTGAATGATCGAATCCACAAATTGCTTTATCTGGATTTGCTTCATCAAGATAGTGATTTACTTTATAATCATCACCATTACTATCCTTCGGACTTCCTTTAATTTTAGTATAAGTATAAATAATTTTCATATCTTTTATCCTCTCTGTTATTTTGATACCACCTAGCAGAGCTGTTATAAACTCTGCTAACGCTCTAAGCTTAAGGTGCTGTTTATACTGGCTCAGACCAGTGTTATTCAATTGCTCGTATTTCCACATATCCTCTTGTTTTTCCACTAGGACTAATAAAAGAATAATGATCTTCTGTTATTTGAGATATTTCACATCCATTATTAGGAACTTTCATAAACCATAAATGCAATCCTTTTCTTGCCTCTTCAATTGTTTCATATACTCCTGAAACTCTACAAATTGCTTCTGGAGTTAGGCTTTTCTCGTTAATCCAACTATGAGTAATAGTATACATAATAAATCTCCTTTCATTCTAACCCAATAAGGCTTGCTTTTTATCCCCTTACCTCATTGAACATTTCATGCAATAAATCACATTCCTCTTCACCACACAGACAATTTGAAAATACAATTGTATTGCATGGTGCTTGCCAATGCTCAGTGTTATTGAATTCTGACACTTTTTCAATTTGTTCTTCAATCCATTTACTAAATTCTTTTTCCTCATCAATTGCACATCCAGCATATCTTTTGCTTTGTCTAGTAAATACATCTCCTTTTACTTCACCACTGAATACAATTACATAATTAGTTAATATGACTTGTTCTTGATATTCAGGAGTTGGTAACAATGTTTTATGTCTATATATTTCTAAAAACCAACTATCTCCACTTGATGTTGACAATACATGAATCGTTATCTTTCCTTCATTCCTAATTAATCCTGTCATTAGATTCTTTTGCCAATCTTCAAACCAATCAATATTATGTACCACCTCAGTGTCAAAAATGTTTACTTCTCCTAAAATTCCATCATCTTCATTCTCAATAATGAATTTTTTAGTTTCTGGATTATATTCTTTAATTTCTCCCCATTTTCCATTAACTTCTACTCCTTTTTCTACTAACCATTTAAACATTTTAACTTCCTTCTTTCTTCAAATAATTTTAAACAGTCAACCTCTGAAACCCTACTGTTATAAGGGTTTTGAAATCCATAATATGGCATAAAATAATAGACTTATAGGATAATCACCTATACCACTTCACAATTGACAAATAAAACCTAAAACCATAGATATATTGATCTTTATTTACAATTGCTTGCTTGAATTTATATGTCATCAAGTATACCTCCATTCCTGTTATAACTCAAATCAATAACTTGACAATACTTCGATCAATTCAATGGCCCTAGATCCATACTTATCTAAAATATAAGTCTTACATGATTTCCCATCATAAAAGTCATCACTACTCTGCTGTTCTACTCGATTCTTAATATAAATTTCATGTTCCAGTAACCCTAACTCTAATACATTTTGTAATAATCTGTCAGTACAATATTTTCTTAAATCCTTCAATTTGAGTAAATTCTCTAATTCCTCCCACATTTTTAACCAGTCATAATATGTAGGAAGAATTTTAAATCTTTCCACCTGCTTAAAATAGCGTTCTGTCCTCAATGCCATAAGCATATCACCAATTTTGTTAATGATCATTTGCATATAATCTTCTAATTCGTCACATTTCAAAATCATCATACCACTTGATAATTCGGTGACAGTGTATTGATTGTCTAGTTTATGACCACCTAGTTTTAGTTCAGGATAATTTTCTACAATAAATTCTACACCATCGAATACTTCTTTGTACACTCTGCAATTAGTTTCAATTGATATTTGATTCCCTGCTTTGATATTAATTATTTGTGATTTAGATTTTATTGATTTCATGATTATTACCTCCATAATTCAATTCGAAACCATCATAACCTCGCTGTTATAACTTAAATGGTATAGGTGTCAACGCTTAAAAGACTTATATAGTATCCTTTAATAATTCCTCTAATTGATTTGTCTGTTCTTCCTGATCTTTTAACCTGTAATATTCATCTTTCAATAATACCAAATATCCTACAGCAAATTGCTCTGTCCGTTTTTGCATCTTTATTAAGTATTCCTTTGCAATTTTAGGTTGCCAAAATGTTCTGCCATCTAATACCCAACAATACTTTTGACTAAAGAAATCCTTTTTGTATTCATCTTGCATCATTTTTAATTCCTCCATTTAATTTATTTGAAATATCGTCAACATTATACACTAAATTGTTATGCTGATACTGACATTATACCACAACCACAATCTAATTTATTACTTGCTCCCTAGTAAATAATTGAGCAGGCAATAAGCGTTTATTTTCTCCATAAGTCCATAATCTAAGCTTAATGAATGCTTTTTGACCTCTTACTACAGTATAACCTCTTTGTCTCCACTGAACAAATGTGAATAAATTATCTCCAGTGTAATTAAATCCTTTTTGATTTGCTTCTTTCAAAATAATATCATGATTAGATTTTAGCACATTTACATTTGACATTGTTGTTCTATACCTCCTAACCTTCATTGTTATAGAGAAAAATGAGATATTTACTTACCAATTTGTATCCCTTAATTTTTACATGGTATAATCATAGTATTTTATTTTTAGATTATACCATGTATCCATAAGTTACACAAATTAAGCTGCTTTCACTTTTCCTGAAGAAACTAAAACAACATCAGATAATTTCATGATCTTAGTTACAGTTTTGTTATTCCAAATTCTTAGACGCACTTCACAATATGGAACTTGATCTAAACCTCCTAAATAAGCAATATGGATAATGTTGCCTGGGTAAAATCTATAGACCATTTCCTTACCTAAGTACAGGGAATTTAGTTTTGATACAGGAAGAGTGGATAATTTCTTACTACCTTTGATTTTTGCCATTTTAAATACCCTCTTTCTATATTTTATTTTTTGAATTAGTTTGATAATATAGAATATGTAAGATTATTTAGAAATATGAGTTAGAAACATGTCAAATGACTTAAAAGTGAATGGAATAGAATGAGTATCGCAAATGTTTTTGAATTCTTGGAGTAATTTTAATTTGCTCATGGTGTGACCTCCTTTGGTTTTATTTTAGAATATATGATTAGGTTTATATCCTTTATCTCAAATCCATCAACCTATATAGGGCATCTGTTATGATAGATTTAAGATAAAGAGCATAAGCTCTCTAAATGTCTATGATAGTTCCTTCTCTATTCAATAGATAATCTATTGACTTTGATTCTAAAAAATCGAGAATCTCTTCTTGAGTCTTTGGAGTTTTACTATCAATCACAAATTCAATTGTATTCTGTCTGCCCTCATGTCTGTATAGATTGTTATTGATTTTACGAGAATAAAAGGTATTTTGATAAGGATCAATATTAATAATCAATTGGTATCCCTCCTTTTATTAACCTGAGCAAATGGTACTTCTATGTGATTATTCATCTTTAATTACTGCTTCAAACTCATAAAAATTTTCATCACACTCTAAACATTGTAATGGATATTCTTCAATTACTGTTTCCGGTACTAACTCTTCACCGCAATGTGGACATAATTTTTTCATTTTACATTCCTCCAACAATTTATTTTTAGAGTGTTTAGAACTCTCCTGAACGTCCATAGTCTTGGTGTTGTGGGTATGTGGTTGCTATGACATTATTGACGCTCAGAAGGGCTTTAAATGCCCTATGATTACCCTAAACAAAGTATCAAACTCTTTCAATCAATTGAAATCTTCGCAAGTTTCAACTTCCATTACAATTTTTTGATGCTCCACACACCAAAGACCATCCTCATCGTCAGTTACCATAGATTGACCGCAATACATACATAGTTTATCAATTTTCACTCTCTAAACCTCCCTTTTTCATTTCCCAGAAAATTATTGGTTTATAGGATTCCTTTCCAAATCTTCCTTGATATATTTAGCATCGTCTAACCAACAAAAATAGAATTGACTATCACCTAAGTTAATAAGTTTAATTTCATTTCCACAAATAGGACATTTCATAATTTCTTCACTCCTTCATACTCAATCAGCTTTCCCTTGAAAGAATAGGCAACAACCTGTTACGTCGTTCTATTATGATGTCATTGTTATTGCTTATTCTTTTTAGATAGAATTAATCATTAAATTAAATTTAATAACCTCTTTTGTTACGGAATTCTTCTTCTGCAAAATAATCTTTCAATCTTCGCATATTTTGATTTATAATTTTATTAACAAATTCCTCATTTGCAATAAAATTATTACCTTTACCATCTCCAAAATGGTATTCACCATCTTGAGGATTAAAACTTAATGTACCTTTTCCATAACCAAAACCACCATCACAAATCAAATTAGGCTTTTCAAAAGAACTGCATTTTTCATAAATAAGTTTCATTTCCGCTACTTTCATTTTACACTCCCTCTTTCTAATTAATTTTCTGACCTCAAATCGAGGTATCATATCGTTATTGTTATATTGATACCTCAGATTTCAACCTACAAAGTAAATTCTTGACAATATATTTCTTCCATATCGGCTGGATAGCATCGAACCTCTACAGCATCAAAATTCATTTCCTTTATGATTTTATCAAAGAATTTGTCTGCTTCCTCTGCCTGCTCCGTAATGATACGGAAATTATTTGGAGTTACCACAAATTTAGAACTATGATTAGGTGCTATTCTCTCAGATACCCAAATTTGATTAATTTCATTATTTAATAAGCGATATTCAATTGAAAAATCTCCATATTTCGATTCGCTTGAAACAATTAAGGAGTAGCGACCATGACCATGTTTAAAATTTTTGATTGCTTGGAATCCATCTTGAGTAATTTCCGATAAGTTCATTCTAATTCCTTCTTTCTTCAAATTAATTTCACCTCGAATTAATACACCATGATTGTTATAGATAGTATAGGAACATGGTGTATATCTTCCAATTAAACTATTCCCAATCGACTTCAATACACTCGCATTTAGGATCTTCAATTCCCTCTGAAGTCTCCAAGTAATACAGATAGTCTGTTATGGCTTGCTCGCGTGTAACGTCTGTTGCTGTATCTTGATAACCAGAAATTATGTTTCCTTTGTCATCCAACCTGTTTAATTGCCAGACACCTGTTTCATCATTACAGTATTCCTTATTCACAGCATCACAAAACTCCTGCAAACTCATTTCCTGATTTTTACTTTGATAATACACATTGTCATAGTCAATATTTCCCTTGTCTAACATTTGAATTATATGGGTTCCCATTGATACAGCACTATGGCCTCCAGCACTAACCCAAACTTCAACCTTTCCTGCTGATTGTACAACATAGATTGCTCCACCACGTTTTAGTAATTCCTTTTTAGCATCTTTAAGTTTTTTGATTGTTAGCATTTTAATTCCCTCTTTCTAATTAATTTCTAGTACATAAGGGTTATTTGAGTCATATTCATCTGACCATTCACTAACATCTTCTTGATCTACATCTTCAATTTTGTCAAATGCTAAGATATATTTTGATTCTTTGCCATCTTTTTCAAGATGATAGTAACTAAGATTTAGAACACCATCATTAATGTATTCGGGATCTTTGTCATGATTGACTGTGTAAATTTGACCATTGATTTTGAATGTTTTTGAATCAATTTCCTCGAATTTGACTTTGCTTGCAATGTAGTTGTTCATTTTTTAATTCCTTCTTTCTCACAATATTTTGGTTCAATGTCACACGCCAATTTGTTATAGAATTATTGGTGTGCAACCTTCAGCCAATGGTATTGTAATTAAAGTTGTTTTCTGAGAGTTTTTAATGTTGCTTCATCCATTGTTTCAAGCAAAATATGATTTTCGTCACATTTTAGAACATTAATTACCATTTCGAAAATTTCTAAAGGATTATAATTCTCTAAAATGTTTTCAATTTCATTTAATTGCTCAGTGTTTAAATCATAAGGGACACTTGAATGGTTCCAAAAGTATACAAATTTTCCCCAATGACTGGTTGAATCGTCATAATCTATGGATTCAATTTTCATGTTCTGCCACTGTGAATATATGTCATATTTGATTCCATTTTTTGTTGTGTGAACCCCTGCTTTTAACATTCTAATCCCTTCTTTCTTTCTTTCTTTAAATTAATAAATAATATCTACTAATTAACAACATTGTATCACGCTTGCACGCATACGTCAATAAATTTTTACTCTTTTTTCTCCTTTTCATCCAAATATTTTTCAATGGCCTCAGCAGTAATTTGAGCAATGGGACGGTTTGTCTTTTTAACATAAGCATCTAATCGCTGGCGTAATTCTAATTCGATTCTAGTATTTAAGGATACTTGCATTGTGATACCTCCTTTTGATGTGTGATAGTATGATTATAGCATACATGCGTGCGTATGTGCAAGTGGGGGCGATCTAATGCCCCTTGCGTCTAAATAGGCACTATTTTAGGAATTTCTACAATGCCATTTTTCATATCATTTTCTACTTCCTTTCTACTTGTTCTTTTATGCAGACATTCGATCATATTCCTATATTCATCTACACTCCATAATTCATGATGAAATTTATTATTATCTTCATTTTTCTTTCTAATAATTCTATATGGTGGTTTGTCGTCTATATAATCTTTATAACCTTCTTCTATCCACCAAATTATTTTATCATATCTATCTTCAGTGAAAAATTCTTGTTCTAAATACCATTCCTCTAAATTATCTTCATGTTTACTACTGTTACAACTTCTACAAGCAGGAATAGCGTTTCTTAAATCATTATATCCCTCAGTATCAACATGTTCTTTATGTAAAACTTGATTTTGTGTTCTTTTACTTTCTTCCTCTGTCATTCCACAATAAGCACAACTATGTTCAAATACTTTTAACTCCTTTCTCCATTCGGCTTCCGTTATATCGTGCTGTCTGTGTCTTTCACCATATTCTTTTAATTTTTCAGGATGATCTTTTCTCCATTGTTTACGAGTTGGTTTAGCTTTTATTTGGTTTCTCTTAGAGTATGCTTTCCATTTTGGAGTTGCTTGATATTTTCTATGACTTTCATAACTTCGCTCTCTGTTTAATTGAAATACTATTCCACTTTTAACTACAGAACATTTTTTACACCATGCACTTAGACCATCAGTTTTGTTTGTTTTATTGTTATAAAAATATTCATCAGTTGCAAGGAGCCATGGATTTTCTTCAGGGAAATATGTCTCATGTTGATTACAAAACTTATGATCTACATTATTTATTAACTTATGTTCTCTCTCTAATTTCTCTTTTCTTTGTCTTTTTGTTCTTTCCAACATTTTAACTGAACTCAAATTTTCTTTCCTTCTAATTTTATTTATTAACGTTAAACTATATTAAGTTTTCTTTCTCTATCCTCCTTTAATTTTATTTGTTTATCCATTTGATAAACTCCAAACTCTATAAATTATTTTATATGGTTTATAGAGTTTAGGCATTATCAAATTTTGACCCTTTAAGTTGTAAGTTTCGAAGGACTAACAATATTGAACTACTTGGATTTTACCTAAAACATTTTTCTTTACTTCGTCAGTTATATAAAAATCAATCTTAGCGTAATCATACTTTGGAGCCTGAACACTATTGACTAGTTTCATTATGTCATTCCATTTCTTACCACTTCTTCTAAGGATAAATTGACAAGGATAATAATTCCCGTTTTCAAGGTAGCAAACATAATCTATGTTATTTTGCTCTAATAAGTTTGAAAGACTTTTTGATTTTTCTGCTTTGTCATTCCCTGCATACTTAAAAGTTAAGCATCTTTCATTAGTTGTTATGAATTTTTCTTTCAATTCTTGATTCATCATAATATGTACACTCTCCTCAATATTTAGCATCTTGGCAGGACTTGTGACCTGCTCTGTGCATTAATAGAGCGTTTTGTTATGCGCTCTACCACTCTGCAATTACTCTATCATTTTCCATTGTCTCAGTGCATTCGCTATAGTAAAAAGCAACATTACTTCAACAATTTGAACTCTTAAAAATTCTCCTTCGACCCTCACTTTGACATGTTCGTTATCTACGGCCTGGAAAAGTCTACCATCATGATCGAATAATTCCATAGTGTTATAAATTTTCTTTTCCATTTAAATACACTCTCCTTCTAATTTATAGATAAGTAATAGGACTACAATTGTGTTTAACCGGATAAGGCAATCCATATAAAGCAGACCAGACCTTTTTCCGTTTCTTGATATATTTACGGTGTTTGGTTAGTTTTGATTTCTTTAACAAATGTCCGAAACAATGCATTTTAATACGCCCTCCTTTTTATTCTCCCCAATTTAACCTATTTGATATTTTAGAAGATATTTTAATAAGTTTTCCTCTATAAGCTTCTAAATCATTTTCGCTTCCTTCATAAGCTCGGCTTAATATATTCATTATTTCGTAATAGTTCATATTGGATATGAGATTGTTAATGATCTTTAAATCTTCGTTTGTTGGTTCATACATTTTTTGTTACTCCTTTCATTTCCCAAGAATTTCGTATTTTATGGGACTAGAATTTTAAAGAATTCCAATTTATTGTGAAAACTCTATCCGCTCTTTTTAGTGCCCACTCTATATGAGAATCAATATTCTTATGCCCCATAGAACCAAAACCCCAAAAAGCTTCTCTTAAATCTTGTATATTTTTGCCTTCTTTATACTTTAAATTACAATCTGCCATTATTGATTCAATGTCTTTTGTTGAACTTATCGGCAATATTCCTAAAAAATTACCTTCATAAAGATATTTCAATGCAAATTTTTCTTGTGGTAACATATTTTTTTAACTCCTTTCATAATTGACTTAAAATTCGTTTTGCTTCCTTATTACCCATTTTATACGGAAACTAACCATATGTCAATTAAAATATTTATTTAATAATTTGCACCTAGTAAATTTAACCTGAAATATAGTTAAATCCATTTTAAGACACTATAAAGGTAACATAAGAGTGTTTGTCTAGACTTGCATACAATCACATAGGGTACTGGATTCTAATAGATTGAAGGTGTATTTCTGTAGCAGGAAAAACGTGTGAAGGATATAAAAAGAAGAGAAAACAAACTATTTTCTAGTTCATTTCCTCTATATCATTACGCCAACATTAATAACTTAGAAGTCTCAACAATAAAATAGTCTTTATTGCTCATGACGTTAGCATAAGAATCTTTCCCTTCAAACTCATCAATAATAGTTTTTTCTTCCTTTGTCATGTCTTTATAGTTTGATTTTCCATAGGAAGGAGGGAGCCAGCCTTTTCTTTGTGATCCAAACAAATTGAACTTATGTAGCAAATCCAAATTAGTAAATTCAATGTGACAAGTGCCTTTCTTAAAGAATGATACAGTGAAATATTTTAAAGGTATTTTCTTTGTATCTCCATATCCTTCAGCAAACTTCAATGTTTCTTTTATGTTAATGTCTTCCGTTGCTCCCTGGTCAAGATAATTAAAAACCTTCTCCGTGTCGGTTAGTTTATCCACAATTTTATAATCAGTTGGTTGAAATTCTCCGCTATAGTCGTTAAAAGCATGTAAAGGAATAATAACTTTTTTGTTAATTTTCCATCCCTTGTTAGTCTTCCAGCCATTGAAGTAGTGTACATTTTTTGATGTCTCATCGTGCCAGTGGTGTTTATGGCTAAATTGCTCGAATAAATTTAGAATAGTATCTTCTACACCCTTAGCCATTTCATTATTTAACTGAATTTTGATAGTGTAAATGTTATATAATGAGAAGTCATAGTCTTTCAATTCACTAATTTTCGATCTATATTTTTCCCTTAAATTTGATGTGAATAGACTCATAAATTCTTCATTAGTGAAGAGTGCAAGCCAGTATTTCATTCTTACTTGCTTAATATAAGAATTTTCTTTTGAACAATTACCTTCTTTATCATTAACAGTAAGATTTATAATTGTGTTACTACTATCCTCTTTAAAAGAAGAAAGTATAAAAGGTTTCATTGCTTCATATTCTGCAATTAATCTTAATCCGGCTTTTACTTCAAAATTATACTTCTGAACTATTCCTTTTAAAACGTCTGCATTGACAATTTGATCACCGTTATTGACTTTTTCGCGGAATTGTTCTTGTTGCCTTAACCCTTCTAGGATTATAGAGGACTGTTCAGTTTTTGGGATGTTAACGCGAACTAAAGCTATCTCTACATTAGTTTTTACTTCAGCAGAGATAAAAGCATTTTGTATATACTTAATTTCTGCATCGTATTTCTCTAGCTTATCTACTAAATCTTTCCTAATGTTATTGTAGGGATTCTTTAGAGTTTCAGCATTGAGTAGGCAAATAATTTGCCCACCATTTTCCTGCATTTCTAGGGCTTTTAATAAGTGCTTATCTCCAGTGCTAAATGGTGGATTGGCAATGATAAGATCATATTTTTTATAGGTATCATAGGTTAAAAAGTCGTTATGTACTACCCTATGCTTTTTACCTTGTAAAATAAATTGTAGGTTTTCATCAATTTCAATAGCGTCAATATCCCAATTTGCTTCTCGATTATAAGAGTAACTATGGACATACTTAAATTTATCTGTTACCGCTTCAATTAGATCCCCTTTTCCTGCGCTTGGATCTAATACAGAACTAATATATTTAAAATCGATTCCTGTTAACATAGTGTCAATTAATCCCTTTGGAGTAGGATAAAATTCATAATCAAACAATATTTTGCCCTCCTAGTATGTATTGAAGGTTTTTGTTATGGCAGAACCTTCACAAACTGCATAGAATGGCTGTTATAAGCGTTAGAATGTGGGCTTATAAGTATTGATAATTGGTTTAAGTCCCTGTGCTTCATAATGTTCTAAAATCTCATCATACTGCTTTTTATCACAGCTCAAATATTTGGTTTTTGTTATGACAAAATCATTAGATTCGCTCACTTCATGCAGAACGCTTTGAGGAAGTTCGAGCCAACCGTCATAGACTAGTAAAGTGCTGTAAAAGTAATTGTAATACTTTTTGCGTTTTCCTTTTGGGGTGAACGTCAATTTTACAGCATTGTTATACTGTGCATACGTTGTATACTCCACACTATCAAGCGTTATTTGCCTATTCAAGATACTTCCAAAATCTGATATATAGAATAGTGTCACTTTCTGACCCTGTTGCAAATCTGCTACCTTGAATTGCTCCTGTATACCATCTACTTCCACTAATAGCCGATACATTGCCACCTTTAACGCTTCCGATCTCTCCGGCAATTGCTGAATAATTTCCCTTGTCAATTTAAAATTATTTTTGGTTAGTTTGGACTTCATTAATTCTTTATACTCATTCCATTTATCCGTGCTCCATACTTTTATTAATTCAGCGTTGTCTGTTATGACTTCTACAGAATAGTCTTCTAAGGATTCAGCTTTAGTTGTGAGGGATTCAATTGCTTCTGGAGTAACTAATTGCTCTATGACAATTTCGCTCTTAGTAATGGTCACATTGTCTACTAGTCCAACATATCGAGCATAGCTGAATCCTTGACAATCTGATATAAATTGAAGCACTCCGTTATAATAGATCCCTACACCGTAAAGATTGAATATGACTGTTTCCCTTTCCTCCTCAGTCATGTTGTTATAGTCTGTCATAGAATTTATACGAACATCGTCTGTGTAACTCCCACCAGTTTCGGAAAGAAAATCAAAATCGTTGAGCAACATGTTAGAGAAATAGGAGAGAGATTCTTCTGATTGGAAATGAATTTCTTTTGTGATCTTAACATTTTGCAAATCAAATTCGCCTTTTTCCACTTCCTCTTGATACTGGTCTAAGGTGTTATTTTTGTTCAAGTGTGCAAACTGTGAACCAATTACAAAATACTGCTGTTCTCCGGCTAAGTCTGTTATAACGACATTGTTATTGATAATTTCAACTTGTTCAATTTCTTTCTTCACTGACAATTCATAGGAAATTTTGTCTAGTTCTCTTTGTGCTAAATGCTCTTGGTATTGGATTTCTTTCCGTTCCTCTTCCTTGATTTCTGCTAGTGCTTTCTTAGCATCAAAGTCTAACATATCAGATTTTATTTCTGCTGTTTGCTCAGTTTGCTTGTAATGGTAATCAATTGAGGTATGAGAACCATAAAAATTATATGAGCTTCCATAGTCTCCGTATGGATCGTCACAAGTACAATACCGATAAGCTTTGATTAAGTTATCACAGTACAACCTTATTGCTTTTAGATACTCGCTTTCTTGCTCATAAGGAGCAGAAACAATATAAAAGGAAATACTGGAATAGTCGCTAGTAATAGAAAATTTACACATGGGGAAACGAGTTCTAACATGTTTTCTCATTTCTGCTGCAATTGCTTTTGTGTCTTGTTTGTTGTCAACTTGGATATTCGACCATTGAGTAAGATCCCACAAAGGAAGAATAATATTATTTTTTACTTCCTTTTGTTTCTGATCCTTAACCACTGGTGTAACGAGTGTTAAGGGTTTAACTTGTGGCTGTTCTACTCCTTGTTCTACAGTATGCTTTTGAGCCTCTGCCATAGTTTTTTCAGACTGCTTTGCGTACCAACATTTTTTACCATTGTGCCATCTAAAACCATTGCTTTTCAGACCATCTAAGACATTTTGTTCTGGTTTCCCTTCAAAATAAAGTTCTACACCTTTTAACTGGTCATTCAAAAGTAATTTAGTCATATGTAGCACGCTCCTTTAGATTTTTAAGAGTCTTAAATACTCTCCAGGCCGTAATATTTATATTTACATTATATCACGACTTAGAGAATAATTAAAGCTATTTAATTAATTTAACTAAAAAATCCTTCTTGATACATATTACTAAAAATTCCACGCTCCAACTGTTTAAATTCATAAACCATTCCATCATTCAAAACATTAAGCCAGTTATTCGGATATTGAGCTTGCAACCTTTCCAAAAACATATTTGACACTGAATAATGTATTCTTTTATCTTCATGTTGAATTTGAAAACCAATTAAAGAAGATCCATGATTCATAAATGATTGATTTAAAGCAATTAAATTTTGGTTAGGCATTATTTGACGTTGCTCCCATTTACTGATGTTATAGCGTTCGTAATGGGTTAGGAATTGCATTTTTTGAGCCTCCTTAGAGTATTATATACCCTCCAAGGTATTTTAACTTTTTGTTATAGCTAAAATACCCTAGAGAACATATACAATAAAAACATGATTTGCAGGGACTATTTATACCACTCCCTGTATTCTTCATAATGTTCCTCTGATGGTTCAAATAATGGCTTCCATTTATTTTTCGTTGAAATATTAATGCACCTTTGACAATAGCCGGAACTAATGCCATCGTGTAAACATTTATAGCAAATATGGTCTAATTTCTTCATTTTTTCAACTCCTTTTAAATTTGACTTGACACAAAATAGCGAACCTGTTATAAGTTCCGCTACCTTATGACCAACAAACTTTAAGGATTATATTACTTGAACACTAATTCATTGTTAATTCTGTCCTGATTTAATTCAGGATGTTGATTAATAATCATTCGTCCAACTTCCTGCCAGTCTATTCCTTGTGCCATTGAAAACACCAAATGCCTTAATACCATTTCGTCACCACCATTTTTTAACTGAGGTAAAATGTATTTACTAACGTAGATTCTTGCTTGATCTTCAGTCATTTTTTTATTGTTCATTTTAACTTCACTCCTTTGAATTTTTCCGAGTAAACAAAGGACTTTTTAATTTCCTTTGCTTAATAATAAAACTCTTTGGAGAATTAAGCAACGTTAACATTATTTGCAATATCTAGAATAACTTTTGCTTCTTCAAAGTTTTCTGCTTTGTCGCTGAACTCTTCTGCGGTCACTGTTATAGCCGGTTCAATGTTTTCAGTTTGTTCAACCTCTTCAGTCTCTTCAACTTCCTGTTCAACCTCTTCAAAAACTATAATTGGCAATTCTCTTTCCTTGACTCCACAAATATCAAGCATTCCCTTAGTACGCCCTAAACAAGCAATCTTTTTGACATTTCCTGATCCTGTATGATATTTATATTCGTCGGCAGGTTTTGCTTTAGGAATATAAGCCAGAAGTTTTTTAGTGGCCTCAATTTTGTCTGTTGTATTTGCAAACATGTAAGCCATAGCAGAGATATTTATTTTAGTAAGGAATTTTAAAACAAGTTTATCAGTCACATTTTGAAATGCTTCATAAATATCTGTTAATGCTTGCTCAGTGAGTGCTAGGACATTGGCTGTTATTTCCTTATCGTGGAAAAACGCTTCAACATCTTTTGTGGTAAAACTTGCGTAGTCTAGACCGGAAATTAAGATAATCGATTGTAAAATAGTCATTTCCCTGTCAGATTTCTTAATGGCTGTAGCGGAATATTTCATCAAACTAGTGAAGAGTTTATGCTCTTCAATCATCTTTTTGATGAATTTTTGGACATTTCTTTTTGCTACAACAAACGCTAGATGTTCCCTAGAACACTGTTTACCATTGTTAAGGCGGTAAAATAGGTCTCTGACTATTTCCTCTTCATCCTCATCCTCTTCAAGCTCTAAAGCCTTAATACTGAGTTGGCAAGATTTAATTTGGTCTTGCGCTTCAATCGGTAATTCAGAGAACTTTTTGCCGGATATATTGACCATTTCACCTGTTGTTTCAATTTTGACTGACTCTAATGTGGTTAGTGTCCATTCATCCTTTAGAAAAGAAGATAGGATAGTCAATCTTTGTTTGCCATCAATGGTATCGTATGTATTGCTGTTATGCTCGTTTTTGGACTGAATGAACCAAATGTCTGGAAGATAGATCCTAAAAAGAGAATCGACTAAAAGTGATTTGTTTTCGATTGTCCATTGATCGGCAGGTCTTTGGAGAGGATTATCAAAAGTTACTGTACCTTTTTGAATCATACTGCACACTTGACGAACATTCCAAGGTAAAGATTTCTTTTCCATTTTACAACATCTCCTTCTAATTTACTCGACACTAGCAACAAAATTGTTATGCTGTTATTTTGTTTTTGTTACTAGTAACGAACAAACTTTAAGGGTTAGTTAATAGATTTCTATTAATTAGACTCATCATAAAATTTATATTTAGCATCTTCTCTCATTTCTTCAATTCTGACTTTAATATCTTCGTATTGTTCAAAGTTTGCAGGAGTAACGCAATTCCTAAAGGACTTCTCTAATGCTTCATTAGTTACCAATGTATTCCGGTTATTGTCTGCTAGAAATTTAATTGCATATGCTTCTACACGATTTTCGTTAAAAGTTTGTTGTCTGTTCATTTAAAACACTCTCCTTCTTTGAAGGATCAAATGTCCTTCCTCTATCATTCAATTGTTATAAAATAATAGAGAAAAGACACTTTATAATAAATTAAAATGTCTTTTTGATTGGGTTAGATTAAAGCTCTAATTTTTAGATCCATTACCTTGTTTAATGCTTTTAACTCTTCTAGTGCTAGTGTTACGCCATGTAAAATTCCTTCGTTATACATCATTTCTCTTTCATTTCCTTCATGTTTTTTCTTGATTGCTTGGGCTTGGTACATAGTAACTTTTCTTTCAAATGCTTCAATAGAATCGTTAATATCTTTCATTTTTCAGCACTTCCTTTCAAGTTTACACGTCAACACGCTATGCATTGTTATTATCACAGCGCATTAATTCAAAAACTTTAAAAGGTATTAGAGAATTCCAATTTGACAAACTTGATAAGTTACACGTAAATTTTCATGCAAGTTTAATGCTTCAATCCACATAGTAGGATCGATACCTTTTTCTTGACATTTTTTGATGTTTCCTCTGTATACATTTGATTCATCCTGATTCAAACATGTTTCCATTTGAGATTCTGCAAATTCCTTAGTACCAGTGGTAGCCTGTTGAATCTCCATTTTACCAGTGTTAAAAACCTTGACAATTGCATACATGTTCATAATAATAACCTCTTTCATTCTTTAAATTTTTGCACAAGGTCTAAACTCCTATATGTTATAAGTTCACACCTTGCGGAAAATCTAATCCCTTCAGCCCTAAGTATAGATAATTTAACATTAAATTACAACAACCTGCATTATATTTTGTTATGCAAGTTTAAAGCAATTGTTATTATTAAATTGCAATAATGAATAAACCGAAGGGATTTAGTAGAATGTTTTGGTTAACTCTCTCTTTTTTGCTTCTCTTGTTCTTGTGTTTACCCTCTTGGATGGGTATTTGTTATTCTGTAATTCCATTTTCTAGTAAAAATTCCTCAACTTCGTACCAGTTTGAAGCTGTAAATTGATATTGATCATCTTTACATATTTCGGCTTCTCCGATACCATCTAAAACAATTGAAATATTATTTACTTTTACTTCTCCTTCATTTTTTAAGGTTTTCATAATTGATATTAATCTAAACATTTTAATCATTTTCTTTTCCTCCTAAATTTTAATTAAGAGGGCAAACACGGGAACAAGTATAAGCAAAGAGATTTTATCTTACTCCTTATCCCTTCTAAAATATTCCTATTTGCTTCGTTATCTTGTGTTTTCATTTCTTCTTGGCTGCTTTCTGCATCATTCGCAAAATTAAGCTTTTGAATAAAATATACTAACACAGAGGAGTCACTAGGCGTTCGGAATATTTTAGAAAGGAATAAGGATTAGATAATTTACAGTAAAGAGATAATTTATACTAGCCCATATCGCACTCGAATTTTTTACCACGTTCTTGATTATAACCCTCAGAGGATATTCTAAAAGAATACTCTAATGTATGTTATTTGACAAGTGTTGGCTGGCTAGTCTCTTAATTCAATTTTCAAAGAACGTCTCAACTCTTTTTCAAGAATTCGCACTAGGTTGTTTTCCTAGTCGCGCCACAAGATACTTTGTGGTTGTTGGCCCTCCTTATGTATATTATTTTTAGGTTCAAGTGAATAGTTGACTTTTTAAGTGGTTCAAGAGGTTTTTATTTGTTTTCCTCTTATGTTCCCTATTTTATAGTAATGAACTAAATAAGTCAAGGAAAACTTTTATATATTACTTGTTTATGGAGTCCTATTTTATTGTAGATATTTTATAAACAATTTAAAACTTCCGAAGACAAAAAGACTAGATATTTATACTTAGTCTTTTTGTCTTTTATTTAATTACTTTGCTGGTGCTAATAAATCATTTCCTTTAAATCCTTTTTTAATTCTCTCATACCATGTCACCTTACTTATTCCTGCAATTGAACACCATTCATCTACCATACGACTAACCCCATTTATTTCTATATACTTTCTCCTTCCTACTCTTGTTCTAGGTTTTAATAAATCATTTATATTCCATCCATAAGCTATTCTATTTATAATTATTTCTCTTGTTAGACCTGAAATTTCGGCCCATTCAGTAATCGTATGTATTTCTCCATTAATTTCTACATGTTTTGTTTCTCTTGGCTCAAGATCCCTGATTAAATCTTCTGAACTGCAACCTTTATGATATCTATCTAATATTGCTGAATATGGGATATTATATTCAGAAGATAGTTCTACTATTGTTTTTATCTCTCCATTTATATTTACCTTTACATGAGAATAATCATCAAAAATATCTTTTCCTTTCCCCAACCTATTTATTATAGCACTACTGCTAATTCCAGTTTCTTCTGTCCATTGTGAAGCTGTTTTTGTTTCTCCATTAATTTCAACAAAAACATTATTCGTTTTATGGTTTTGTTGTTCCTTATGTGTGGCCCACCTACAATTATCAGGTTCATAATTGCCATCATTTTCAATCCTATCAATAGTTAAATTACTTTCATAACCATTATTTAACGCCCACTTATAAAATGCTTTACTACTATTTAACCATTCTTCACATACTGTAATACCTTTACCTCCATAGTATTTATAACCATTCGTTTTAGGATTATAACACCTACCTTTCATATTTTTATAAGTTTGTTGTAATCTTTTAGGTATCTTTATTTTAGGCTCCCTTTTATTTTTGTCTTTAATTGGTTTTATATTTATAAGTTTAATATTATGATCTTTTTTATTTTTACGTTCTATAACTTTAACATAATTTTTATTACTGTTTTACTCGCACATTTTCTACATGATGAATTAAAACCATCTTTAGTATTTGTCTGATTTATATTAAAATACTCTTCGGTGCAAGGCATCCAAGGGTCTGCTTCTGGAAAATATACATTATGTTTACTACATTTCTTTTCCAATTCTCCATTGTCGTTTAATCTATGACTTTCTTCATAAGGAATTCTTTTTGCCATTAACTTACCTCTTTCATTAATATATTTTTATTTATTACTCCTGTTCTAATCAGATAACATTATGTAAAACCAACAATATTAATCAATATCTTTTTCCCCCTCCCCTCATAAAATTATTTATACTTATCGTACTCCTAAGTATAACATTATTTATTAATTGTTGTCATTGTCCATTTAACCCCGTTTTAACCCTTTTACAGTGTATTATATGGCATTACCTATAGATAACTATTGATTGCGTGGAAATGCTAATTATTTTAATATTATTTTTAGATTTACATGGGATCTGTAGCTAGAATAACCCTATTTTGATTCTGAGATGTTTAAAACGTATGCTAGGTAAGATTATAAAGGGCAATGCAATCTGAAGGCAAGAAAGGCCGTTTATGTTGGTGTGTTTTTAGTATGTAAAGGATTGAAAAGGGAAAATGAGTTGATCCGGCTGAATGATTAGCATGATTTTATTTTTAAACAAAGAAAAAGACTAGATTATTTATCTAGTCTTTGAGGTATTTTTTACTTGTTTCGATTGCTACATTTATTACTAATTCTCTTTGATGCTCAGTAAGTTCTATTCCTTTCAATCCTCTGGCGTTTGGAATAGCAAAATTAATTTTGGGTTCGTTACCTTTAATAAATTCTACCATACAGTAAATGTAATAGTTATGCTCCCATTTTTCTATGTAGTTGTTAGTGTCCTCTATTAGTACAGTGATCCATAGTTTATTCTTTTTCTTGTCGTGGTAGCTAGATGATTCAATTTGCCAATTCTCCATTTGCTCAACCTCCTAAATAATATGTAATTACTTAATATTATAGGGATTAACCGCTACAATGTCAATGTAATATTATTTTGAATTTTAAGGCCCATAATGGTACTTATAAGGCGTTGGAATATGTTTAGAGTAAAACTATAGCAGGACAGAGAAAAAGAAGCCATTATAGCTTCTTAGTAATTTATTTTACACTAGTGTTCCTACCTTTTCCCTTTCTATATATCTTTTAATATCTTCTTTTGTTAATTTATCTACTCCATAATACCGCGCTACACTTTTTAGATATCTATTCTCCTTATTAGTCCCTAAACCATTTGCAATATTCCAATTGTCATTTCCTCCGAGGGAACAACTTTTCCGATTATATGTACTAATTGCTTCTTTTGTAATTTCTAAACCTTCGGAATTAATCAGTTTTTCAACCTTTCCAATTTTTTCTTTTTGGCCTGTTCTGGACAGATAAGAAGTTTTTGAAATCTCCCAACATCCTCCGGAATCTTTAAGACTAGCAAAATATTTAGTACATACACCAGAAGCAGTACGTTTAGAATAGATATTATCCTCTTGTTTAAATTCGATCAACCCTAAAGCATCTAGTTCTGGAATAGTTGTGATCCCCTCATTATATCTAACTTTGTCTGTCATTTTAGCAATCATTTTAGACCCTTCTTTCTACACTTTGAACTTCTTCAATTGCAAAAACAATCTCCATAAATCCTTCGTTTTTGATTGTGACTAATTCATCCTCATACTCTGTTAGAGTTGAATTGTATACGCTACCATAAATACTAGTGAGAGTTACCTTTTGGCCTACTAAAGATTTTAAGTTTTCCATTCGTGACAACCCCTTATAATTTATTTATGTATCTAAGTAACAGTATAATGATTTTACTCTAAATTGTCAAACTATTTTATATTTTTATCATTACATATCAATAATAATTATAAATTAAAATTTGCGTTCGCTTCATTGTATCTTGAATTTATATAATATGTCAATAGTATTTGAATAATTATTTTACAATTCATAAAAATTAACAAAATAGAAAACCCTAGAACCCTTGGTATAACCCACTTTTAAAAACTCAAATAACCTATAAAAATGGATTTTTAAAGGGTAGGAGAGAAAATAAAAAGCACTATTTCTAGTTCTCAGTTTGCTCTATCCATATTCTTTTACTAGTCTTCTTACCTTGTACAAATTGCATTTTTGCTGCTCTCAATGTTTTATACCATATTGTACTATATCCAAATGTTTGTCTGTATTTGCCTTCATTGTAAATAACTTCCTGATATAGATAATATACTAACCCGTTAATATTTTCTTTTTCTTTAATTATGCCGATAAATTTCGCCGGCTCATTCCACCATGTTCCTTCGACTTCGCAAATCCACATTCTTGTATAATACATTTTTTAACTCCTTTCTATTTTCAATAAAAAGAATTAGGAGGTTTTACCCTCCTATAAATTTAATTTGATTTAAATGTTACGTTCTTATATTTTTTATTCATCTCATTTACTTTAATTTTGATGTTTTCTGGATAAAACCAACGTAATTCTTCAATGTATGCCATATACTCTTCTTTTGTTCTCATTCTCCATGTTTGATCCCAATTGCAAGCATCTTTTCAGCTTTTGTCATTTCAATCATTCCATAATTTTCTGCGTTATCTACTAGCAATTTTTCAATAGGCTGTAACACTTCGTCATAGCACTTTTTCGTTTTTTCGAGTGATTTGATATCCTTCTTCAATTCCTTTAATCCAAAATCACTAATAGTACATACTTTTTTAATGCAATCACAACCAATTTTAAATGATACGCCATTTGATTCTGTTACATAAACATGTTTTATATCATGCCCGCATCTGTCGCAAATGGTTCCAACGTTGTCGTAGTAATATTTAATATTCATCTAAAACACTCCTTTTTTAATATGTATCTGATATTTATATTTTATCACAAAACAAATAAGAGTACAATAATTATTTATCCATTTTGTACTCTTATTTATAATATAAATTTTACCAGTCTCCTCCATCTAAACCCTCAATAGAAATTCCTTCTATTACATTTTCATGCAAAGGACTTTGATAATTAGTATCATCGTGCGTCTGCCCTTGCATTAGATTCAACGTTTCCATTGCTGTATAATAATTAGCTTCTGGACAATATTTGCGAATTTCTTTCATTAATAAATCTAATTCATTAGCTAATTTAATAAATTTATTAATATGCTTTTGTTTAATATCCAATTCTTTTCACATCCTTTATATATTATTAAATAATATCATATTTTCAGTATTAATACAAATCTAGTAAATTATGAATATTTAAAGGTTTATATTTTACCAGTGGTGCAATTGTATAAGATATATAGTTCTGAGCGAATACAGGGCAATATGTGAGCGTGTAGGAGGATTTTAGGGTAAAAGAAAAAGAACTAATTGCTTAGTTCTTAGTTTGTTTTGCTTATTTATTTAATTACCTTTTTAAGAAATGGAATACTAGATATTCCCCATTGATTTGTAGGCCAACAACAAACTTCCATTTTTTGTGCTAATCTATAGCGTAGGACTCGTTTTTGAGTTTTATTGTAATTCATTTTAATTTGCTCCTTTCAATACCTTAAAATTAATCATGATTTAGTATAGTATAGAATTAAGAGGAATAGAATATAGCAGGGATAATTATTTTACTCTTTATATGGCTCACGTTTAGGAAACAATCTTTCAATATGTATATCTAAATCCTTTCTCTTAACTTCACTAGCAAGGACTTCAATAGTATTTCTCATTTCGTCCACGCTCCATAAGTTCCAATGGAATTTATTATCATTCTCATTTTTCTTTTTAATAACTCTATATGGTGACTTATCAACTATGTACAACTTATAATCTTCTGTGATCCATTGAATTATTTTATTATATCTCTCTTGTGTAAATCCTTCTACAAATCCCCTTTCAAAAAATTCATCAAATGTTTTTGCTCTTTTGCCACTATTACAAGAACCACAAGCCGGAACACAATTTCTAATATCATTATAACCCTTATCGTCTTTGTGTTCCTTATGAAGACTAATCACTATATATTTTCCATTTCTTTCTACTATATGTTTCTCCATAGGCAATCCACAATATGCACATTGATAATCAAAATATTTTAAGTTGGCTTGCCATTCTTTTTCTGTGATATCATGTTGCCTATGTTTCTCGCCATATACTTTAAGTTTATCAGGATTATCCTGCCACCATTTTTTACGAGATCCTTTTTCTTTAAGTCTGGCATTTTTCTCCTTTTCTTGTTTTCTTCCTTTTTCACTTTGTCTATATGTTTTTAATGTTTCTTTAAAATTATCATAATTACCAAGAATATTTATATATGCCTTTTTGCTTCCGCATTTTTTACATTCTGGATGTAGATGATCTGTGCTATTCTTTTCATTATAGTAAAAATATTCCGTTGTTGCAGGAAACCAAGGGTCTTCTTCTTGGAAAAATATTTGATGCTTATTACAGAATTTATGATCTACACCATTTATTAGTTTGTGTTCCTTATTAAACTTCTCTTGTCTTTTTCTATCAATTGTCGCTTGTTGTTTTACTGATGCCAATTTTATTCATCCTCCTATTTATTTTGTAAAATATTATTTATTAATATCATAAAATAAATAGCTATGTTTTTATGTCCTTTACTTTACTAATATTAGTTAACTCCTTTCTTGTAATTTATTTTTGGGGTTCATTTCATTGTACCATACATATTGTTTATTAGTCAAATATTATTTTAATAAAAATTTTCCTTCGAGTTATAGGTTTCGAAGTATTTGGGCAAAAGAAAAAACTAGAATTAACTAGTTTTCTTTGCATTAATATATGATTGCATGGTTCGCATAACGTGTACACATCTTCTGATTAATTCCTTTCTATCATCAATAATTTTTACATTGTCCAATATTTCAATTCTTAACTTTTGAGCATTATCATACATTTTTACAAAATCGTTATGCCTTACTAAAAAATCTTTCTGCTTAGTTTTTTCAGTTACTTTTCTAAAAACTTCTACGCAACAACCAGAACCAAAACAGTTATTTTCTGCTGCTTGTGCATAAAATTCAAGAGATTCAACCTTATCGTAGTATTCCTTATTGCTAGAATACAGGATCTTATCACAACTTTTGATTTCTTTAACATTTCCAGATTCAATAAGTCTAGAAATTAAATCTTGAGCAGAATTAAGACTTAAGGCGAATTCCTCAATAATTCCATTGGCGTATGTAATTGTTAAAAACATTTGTTTACCCTCCTTCATTAACTAATTATTATTTTACTCTCAAATGCTCTATATGTCAAACAATAAATAATTAATTCAATCCATTAAAATGGGCAGTTTAAATACTTTAGAATGAGACTATAGGCTGATTGCAGAAGGAAAGAAATAGTGTTTTAAGAGGTTTTAGTTTGATTATGATCAATTAGTACAAGAAAAGAAAAAAGAGGGTTTTAATCCTCTTTAATAATATTTTGATCCCTAACATTATTATACTTTACAGTGCAAATGTGATTTTTAAATTCAGGTTTTAAGAATTTTGTATCATGAGTACCAAAATTTTTAAGGCAATTTTTACAGAATGCGTCACTACTTCCACGCTCATAATAATCGCATATTTGAAAATCTCTAGTAATTCCGTCAATGCATTTAATTTTCATTTATTTCACCTCCTTAGTTTAATAAAAGAAAGACTAGAGAATTTCTAGTCTTAAGAGATAATACTCAAGTTTGCGCCAGACCTTACATTCCTTTCCTCTATGGCAAGGGTAGTAATATAAGTATTGATCTTTCATTTTTCAACCTCCTAAAATTCTATTATTTCCATAATGGTTAGAAATTCGGCAAGATCAATAATCCCATTTGGTTGTACGGTGGTATCAAAGGTTTTATTGGTGATAGTATTAAGGATAATAAGCATTGCAGGAAGAGAAGTATTGTTTGTATATGTCATTAGTCAATCACTCCTTAATATTTGATTATAATGAATTATAGCACTAATAGAGTATAATGTCTATTATTATTTTAGTATTTTAGGTCTCTAGAAACGATATTTTTGATTGAATTTATAAATATGTTCGCCCAGGTAGTGTCCTTGATATAGACACAAATGTATTTGTAGGAAGGACATTAGATAAAGTAAAAATAGCGTTCTTCTTATTATAACATAATTTTTATATATTTGTAAATAGGTTTTAGATATTTATTTTATAGCTCTGCTACCGCATAAATCAAGAGTTTTCTGGTAAATTTAAGCAAAAAGAAAAGAAGCTCTTTCAAACTTCTTAATAATTATCTACATATTCAATTGCTCTGTTTAGATCCGAAAACTGATTTATACAGTTACAAGTGCCATCCGTATAAACCATGTCTATTTGGAAGTTCTCTCGATCCCAAGAATAGACAAACAATTGACCATCGCGGACATTTCTGGAAAAATAAGTTTTAGGTTTTTGCATTATGTAATTACCTGCCTTTCAAATTTTGATATATTTGATATTTACATATTAGTCTATTTTGATATAAATTACAATAGCAAAAACAGAAAAATTATTTTAACATTGTTTGTGGCCTTTATTAATGCTTTATTGGTGTATTTGTATTAGTTGGGATGTTTGAGGGCATAGAAGGCATCGTGGAAGGTCTGGAAGGGGGATTATATAGGATAAGATAAGGAGTAAAGATAAAACAGAAACAAAAGAAAAGAGTAGTAATTTTTACTACTCTAAAGTAACATATTTTCCAGTTTGATTATGTGACTATTTAACCATTCGCATCGTTCACAGCATTCCTGCTTATATTTTCTAGCATGGTCGTTAGCGTCTTCAGAATTCCCTAATTCTTTATTCTCTCTTATTTCCATATCTAGAGATAAGATGCTATTATTATATTTTTCCAGTGCTTTAATTAATAAATCTTTACTTTCAGCAATTGCCTGTTTAACTCGTTTAGCTCTTTCTTCAGTTAACATTTACAAATTCCTCCAATTAATTTATATTTAATATGTAACTAATTAAGATTATAATGGATAGATAGCGCAATGTCAAACTTATTTTATATTAGGTTTTAATGCCAAGAAATGAGGATGTAAGCGGTCAGACATAGGATAGAGGGAATTATGTATTAAGCAAAGAAAAAAGAAGCTGTAAAGCTCCTTAAGATCCCCATTGCGTATATTCGGTTAGTTCATCCGTTGCGAACTTTTCACCCATGCATACGCCGATACAGTCATTAGTATTATTATAGATAAATATCATGCTGTGAGCTTCATTAGTTTTTAATACTACTCCTTTTTTAATATCCTGATTCAGCATACAAATATATTCATCTTTTATTTTCATTAGTCCTTTTTCAGTTTTAAAGATTTTATATAATGTTGTGTCTTCAGGTCTTGCCCCTTGATACCTTCTATTAAATTGTATTCCGGTATCGACTAACATTTGTGTATGATCATAATTTTTACCTTTAAGTTTCTCCAATTTATTTTTTAGTTCCGGATCAATAATTGCTAGATTCTCATTAAATTTATATTCCTCATTGACAAAGTTTATTGATTTTAGATAGTTAAATAATTTTAGTTGGTCACATTGTTTTAACTCGATAATGACCTGTTGTGAGTAATGAAATATTACGTTTGTTAGTCCCTCGGAATAAAATGCAGGACGAAGTGAATTTTGTTTGATCATACGCTTAAGTTCGGTTAATTTGATCATATGTATTATACCTACTTTCTTAAATTTTAGATTTGAATTGATTACAATAAAAAACCTATGATTTATTTTATCATAGGTTAAATGTATTTGCAATTGGATATTTTATTTTATAGTTCAGCCCTCTAGCAATCCAAGGTCAATTATTTTATCATCAGTAATATTTTCCGGCGTACCATTGCTATCCACTGAGCATTCAAACCATTGACCTTTTACATTGTCTGAGGTTAGGACTGTAAAGGCTTCGCCGTTTTCATTTGCTAATGTTGTATGGTAATAAGATTCTGAAGGAATGTAGGTGCTATTTGTGGCAAGTGCTATCATTGTGTAGGATGTGTCGGAACCAGGGAGGATTGTGGGATTTGCTGAAGTTGTTAGGATGGAAGATGTAAGGAGAGTTATGGAAAGGGTTAGGATAGATATTAATTTTTTCATTTTGTACCCTTCTTTCTTTTATGTATTTGAATTTTTTGATTAATCTTGCATCATTTTTTCAATTTTCTTTTCCATATATACATGATATTTTTCCGGAAAAGTAACATGAGATAATAGTCTATTCATTAATTCAGTATGTTTTTTCGTATGATTCCATACTTGAGTATGAGCCAATTCATGGCAAATAACATGTTCTAGTGTTTCACCATCGCAGAGTTCCCATGTGCTTATTTTGCTATCTAAAACAAAATATTTGTAGCATTCTTCCACAAAAAACTCATCTATATTGATTCTGTACCCATTGTATTCATTTTTCCAACATAGTCCCACTGCCTGATTTTTTGTTTTCTTGGGTAGACCTTTGATAGAATCAAAATCAATCATTGTGATATCAATATTCATGGTGCATCCGATTTCAGAGAGGACTTTTTGAATTGTTGCATCAAAATATTCTTGAATGGATTGTATAGTCATGTTGCTTGACCTCCTTTAAGATTTAAGAAAATGGTATGTATTTGATACTGATAGTATATCATTAAAGGGTATTTGTTGTCAAAGTTTTATTTTAGAGTTTATTAAGGATTTGAGATTATAAGGGATAAAAAAGAAAAAATTATTAAGAGAATATAACCAGAATTTCCGCACACTTGCCGGAAATTATGCTTGCGTTCCCCTTTATCTGTATATAGAGGATTATTAGAGGAAATTTAATAAAGAGTTCATAAATGCTATTTTTAGCTTGTCTAAAAATTGAAAAGGCGCTGCCAGCTATTGTTAGTTGACTCTATACTCTAATTTGTAATATTTTAGATTCGTAATTAGTCAAAAAGACTATATAAGATTATATATAGTATAATTGACTAATTACATTTTATTTATTACTTTTTACTTTTAATTACTATATGATTTATACGATTTATTTTGATTAATTCAATATTCAATTCCTTGATTGCCTTTTGAACATTTTCTTCTTTCCACAATCTATTAAAATTATCAATTCTATAATTTATCTTTTCTAATAAATCTTTAACAAGATATTCCTTATCTTTTTCTAATGTTTTAAGCAAAGTTATAAATTCATTACACGATCCTTTTACTTTCTTTACTTTGTCTTCATGCAGTTTAAAATTAACTACATTAACATCTTTTAGTTGTTGAATAATGACATTTACAATCTCAGTATCGCCATTAATCAAATAAACGTCTGCTTTATCTTCTATATGCCCTGTTCCCCTATTTATTCTTTTAATGCCTTGATAAATACTAGAAATTATATCTGTTTTTCTTAAACTTTCTAGAGTCTCATTATATTTAAATCCCATGTTTTTATTGATTTTCTGAAATTTAAATTCTTCTTCTGTTGGTATTTCGCCAGTATAAAGCATATACATGAATATGTAATAGGGTGCTGGCATTACCGGAGTGTGAATAATAAAGCATTTGTTAAAATCTTTCCAATCATTTTTACCACGCATATTCTGAAAATTGCTATATTTGATATTTTCTAAATGTATTAATTTATCACTGTAATTATTATTTATATTTGCGATATCCTCCTCCAGTCCTAAAACTAGAATATTATCATTTTCAGAGCATTCCTTGATAATTAAGGCCACAATATCCTTATAAAAATTATCATCGTTATGTTTTGCAGTTTTGGTTGAATTAGTGTTTGATATGTGGATAGTCCAATTATTATGCGGAAATATGCGCTCTGCTTCATTAAGTTTGAATTGATTTCCTAGTTTATATAACTCATGAAATTTTGCCGATGCATCTAATAATATATTGTTGTCTAGGAAGAAATACTTTAAATCATCATCAAAAGTATATAATGTTTTATTAGATACTAATACTTTAGGATTATTAAAGTATTTCTTTAGTATTTCAAGTTTATCTAATAATTTAAGTTTATTTGTGAATATATTCTGACTATAACCCAAATGGAATTCATAATTATTAGTAAAAGGAGTCTCATTAACCATTAATTTTAACATATCAATTGCTTTTTCTATTTTAGTGCTAGTAAATTCAAAATATCTTAATGTTTTGTCGTGACATTGATCTTTCTTTATGATTAAATCTGATATGATTCTATTGAATGCAACTTCTAAATCAATATACATATTTTCTTCAGCATCTTGATATTTTAAACCTCTTAGGGTTCGCCTTAATATGTCTATGTCTGTATCTCCCAGTGAGTCCATTTCTACCATATTAAGTTCTTCATCGATAATTAAATTAGTTCTTTCTGCTATGTAATATTTGCGTTTATGATATGGATCTTTGCAGAGCTTTTTATACATTGCATGAGTAATTATTAATACTTCATACTTTTTAAGGTCTTTTTCATATCTTTCCTTATTTTCTGAATTTTCATCTTTAGCCATATTTGGTTTAAATTTATTAAGTTCACTTGCAATTAATTTTCCTTCGTCTATAAATTTTGTTACAATTAAAGTTTTTATTGGTTTATTATTTAATGCTTTTGTGGTGGCTGAAAGTTCCTTTAGTGTTTCAATAATTGTATGAGTTTTCCCAATTGCTGCTTCACACATAAAGACATTAAATAGTTCTTCTATTTTAGTAAATATACTATTATTCATTATCCTACTCCTTAAAGGTATTAGTTGTTCGTGGGCTTGTAGGTTTAGTGTTTGCAATATTGATTTTGTAGACATCATTAAAAGTATTATTCCTCCAATCGTGAAATTCTTTTATAGTTTTTTGTAATTCTGGACTATTAGAAAATATGAATACATTTAAATTTGGATTATCCCTTGATTGTTCCATATTATGTAGTTTAAATCCTTTGAGCATAAAGAACCCACATAATTGTTGTGATTTGCAAACAAAAACTGGTGAGTATGGTTTTGAATAATTAGCGTTATTCATTAATAATTAACTCCTTTTTATTTTATTTGATTTTGTACATTGGGATTAGATTATAATTAATATGTAATTTTCTGCTCCTTTCAATTTATTTTGTAAATATTTTCTAGGAAATAAATTTGAATATCCCTAGAAGTTCATTATAGCATTTGTATTAATGGTTGTCAAATATTATTTTTGGTTTGTTTTTGTGATGGGAAAATTAGAATTGATAAGGATAATTGATAATTATTAGGGTTATAGGATTTGGGATTGTTTAGAATGTATGAATGATATGCGCTAGGATTGATTGTAAGAGGGTTTATGTGGATGGAAGAAGGATTATAAGGGGAATAGAAAAGAGACTCGTTAAGAGCCTCTTTAGTGATTTTATTTTGTGGATTATGTTTATTTTGCTGCTTCAGCAATCTCCGGAATGTTAGGAATGTTTTCTAGTTTAATTTGTTCAGCTAGTTCTATTAATCGCTTCATACTAAATCTGTTGCTTTCCTCTAGTTCAATTTCCTTTAGACTATTTGCAATACTCCAGGAATTTGAATCATCAATTTTGTGGGAATAAATTTCTGTTGAATAATATCCAGTGCCATTGTGGCGTTTAAAATATTTTACAGTGGTGTAGAATCTTTCTGTTTCGGTTTGGTGGGTTAATTTGATGAGATTTGGGTATTCGTGATCGTATGATGGATTATACATGTAGTTTGCTAGGTCGATGCGGAAACCGTTTGTGGTTTTGATTTGGGAAAGTTTTTTGAGATTTGCAGGTTTTAGGTTTCTTGCCATTAGGGTACACTCCTTTTTATTTATTTTTTTTGGTTTGAATGATTTATGTAATTGATTAATTAACAGTATATAGTATTGATATAAAGGGTTATGGAATGATGTCAGAGGTCACTAGAGAGCATTTTTAGAAATAGAGAAAAAGGAAGGTTTCCCTTCCTTTTATACTTCTAAATTAAATGTATCAATACATGCCGA
>Ga0209728_1000064_pt1 | contig 99399 bp, 213 predicted proteins | sample RifGroD1_FD_183997 | JGI IMG/M metagenome (GOLD analysis project Ga0209728, IMG submission 183997) | Groundwater microbial communities from Rifle, Colorado, USA - Groundwater D1 (SPAdes) (version 2) | ecosystem: Environmental > Aquatic > Deep subsurface > Groundwater | place: Rifle, Colorado... | reverse complement strand
ATAGTATTTTGCATTATTAAGAATTGGTATATTTAATTCCTTTGTAATAAGCACTAAATTCTTATATCTCTCCTTCTTAATTTGCATAAGCAACATTATTTCTTGCATTTTGATTATGATTAAACAAACCGAACTGCACCATTAAACCCTCTTCCAATTTATTTATAATAAAATCATTGCATGACCCCACCTTTTTACTAAAAACCTCTTTCGGAAGTAACATTACTTGTTCGCAAAGTGCAACCGAATCTTTCAATAATCCGCTACTCGCCATTGGCACAGAAACGTGCGTGGGAATCCACTTCTTAAAAACATTACTGGATAGCGGAATTGCGTGAATTACAGGTGAATACAACAGACTCATATGGTTTGAAATAATTATCATCGGCCTCTGACAAATTGTTTGCACAGATCCTCCATCATTATTTTGTACTGTAGCTAAGTATATATCACCTCTATTGAATTGTTGTGTTTGGTTACTTTGCTGAACTTTATTTACTACTTGCATATACTAATCACTCCTTAATTGTTTATTCCCTTGTGACTAGTATAGACAATTTCATTTTGTCCTATTCATATAATTATATATTTATTTCTACATTACAATCACCACCTTCCATTATCAATTAAAAATTATAACACCTCAATATCTACCACCACAAACTAGGCAAACACAAAGCAAATATATTTACCACATCCTCTACTTTTTCTTTCTGCTCTTCAGTCCTTCTATATTCATCTGTAGTCAACTCAATCTTTAAACCATCCAACATCCTATCAATACACTCTTGAAACGTAATTGTGTCACCTTTAAACTCATATTTATGAAAAGACGTATCAATGCCATTTACTTCATTATACATAGACAATCTCTCATATAACCACAACTTAAATGTGAAATCCATTGACCAAGTTTCTTTTTCATCAAACCCATATATTTCTCTTTCTTTAATCCATCGTTCTTGCCTTGAATCATCTTTATTCCAACCTTGAGGAGTATTATCCTCTAATATACCAAGGTCTTTAAGATATTTACCTAACATTCATTTCTCCTCCCTTATACTATTACACACTCTTTTATTCCCCTCTATAAACGATCTGACTTCTTCATAAGTAAATTGCTCCGTAATAGCAGGATGCATCCACTTTTCCCAAGCAGTTTTTAAATCACATTCAAATATATTTGATTGCTCAACTAAAATCCCTGAAACTTTGGATAATTCTAATTTAAACATTATTATTTCCTCCTTTCTTGCCCTTTAAAACTATTCTTTTATTTACCCAAATATGTTTCTAACGCAATAAATAAACCTACATTTCCTTCTCTTTCTAATACTTCTTTAATAAGTTGGTTTAAATATCCTTGTTCTTTTTCAGATAAATTTAATTCTGGAATTATAAATGATACTTCAATTTTAATTTCTTGCATAAAATAACACCCCCTTCCTAATTCCATGCTTCCACTAAACTTTTACATACCTCATCGTAATTACATAACTTCATATTTAAACCTTTTTCATAGCTCAAATATTCAGTAAATAAATAATATTTACTAGCCATTAAAGTACAATCTTCTATTTTATGACCATTCTCGCCTTTACGCATTAAACAAGTATCATAACTTTGACAACCACAACATTTTAATTGACATATTTTACAATTTGGTATTTCTTTCATATATATTATCCTTTCTTTTAATTAATCTCCTTTAACCACCCAATACCCTTCATCTAATCCATATTTCATTCTCTTTTCTTCTATATATGATTGCTCTAATTCTCCATCTTCAATCCAAGTTATTTTATACTTACCATCATTTTCTTTTTCTGCTCGGAATACGAAGTCACAATGAGGAAATAACTTTTTATTCTTTTCATCTAGTTCAAAATTAAATATGTCTTTCATGAAATTCTCCTTTCTAAAAATATTAAATAGGTTCAGTAGAATATGTAATTTGAACATTTCTAACATAAGTATATTCATTCTCACAACGTCCACAAATATTTGTTCCGTCATCATCACTTGATTCCCAACTATCACGTTCTACATTCCCGCAATATGGACAAATAACTTCTAATTCATAATTTGTCTTATGTTCGTCCCACTCATAATCATCAATATATTCCTGTTTTACTACTTCCCAACAAGTGTCTTTGTGATAGAATCCACCTTCTGCGTATAAACCTTCACCTTGGTTTACTTTTATACCACATTTGTCACAATGAGTTTTATTCCATTTATCTATTACAATCATCCTTTCAATTGATATCTTTAGTATTTTCAACATCTACATGCATACCTATATAACCACATCCACTAATAAGATCATGTGAATTTTCGCCAACAGTAATTTTTAGACTTGTAATATTATTAAATCCCTTTTTAGATAAATACTCCTTTAATATTTCTTGGATTTCATCTTTATCAATATTAAACGTTTCTTTAACTTTCAAATTATTAACCTCCTTTTTCAAATCAAATAACTCTTTTATCCTAGTTCTTCAATTGTATCCCTAGTTGGCCCATAACTTACATATCCTTTATCAACTCCAACTACTTTTAAAACATTATCAATAAATTCACTCTGATTAGTTTTTATTCTCTTGGAATCTAAAATATAATCCAATTTTTCATTAATTTGATCCATACATGACATTCCTAAACTTACATCATATTTAAATCCTTTATCTTTAATATTCAACAAATCATTAGATATTTCTTCAGATAAACTACTTATATCTAACAAACCATATCTAATTGTTCCCTGATAAGGATTTGGTACATTTGTCAAATCTTCTATTCTTGGATAAATCTTTCCTTCAACTTCATTTGGAAATTGTCCTGCTCCATGTCTTGTTAGATATGGTCTAGTAGCGTAAATAATTTCCATATTGGCATATTTAAGATTAGATTCTTCTAATATATTTACAACATTTTTTATTCCTGTGTTAGAACGTGTAACATGAGGGAAATATTTATGAGATTGATCAAGTCTAAGTCCCTGTGCTCCCTCAAATATTATTGAATCATATTTATTAAGGACACTATTATCAATAATATTTACATTATCTAATAGGAAATCAATATCGTCTAGATAATTATTAATAATTAAATCCTCTTTTAATAAATCTTGATATATCTTTGTAATTGATTTTACGCCTAAAGATTTTAATCTCATAGGAATATAATGCTTCCTAATACTATCAAGAGCGTGTGTCATTAGATTTTTGTCAAATAAATTTCCAACGGATATTTTTCCATAATCAAAAACTCTATTTCTTTCAATTGTTTCGTTAAATCCAAGACCACAACTTCCATGTTTAGAATTTCCCCTACTAATTTCTGCTATTTGATTAATTATCATGTCATAAGGAGTAGTAACTAAACAATCTTTATTTAGATATACCTTTGGTTTAGCAAAATTACTTAATATTTCAAACTCTTTTCTAAAAAGAATAGGATTAGCAATAAAGAAAGAACTAAGGTAACTAGGAATATCAGACAGAGTTCCAGAACAAAAGTGACTGAAAGCATGTCTATTGCCATCTGATGTAGTCACTGTATGACTGGCCTGTGATCCTCCATTGAATCTAACAACAATACCATCTTTATGTTGTGAAGAGAAATAATCTGTAAACAAACCTTTCCCCTCATCTCCAAAATTTGCTCCAATTACTACCTTAATTTCTTTCATTATTGCTTCCTCCTAATAAATTAAAACTTTATCAATCCATTTGCATTGGAAACGTTTTTACTTAACGATTCAATAGCTTTGGCTACAACCACACTTGTTGAACCATCCCAACTAGAAACAACTTTATCTACTGATTCTCCTTCTGCAATTTGAATAGTTGATACAATTACTTCACCTAATTTTTTATGATCGGAAAGACGAATTGCTCTTTGACCTAGCAATTCTGTCCATTCTTTAACAACCTTATCTCCACTGCGTTTAAAGTGATAACCTTCTTCAACCATAATATGATAAACATCATATTGTCTACTTACCATTGTCAACAAATCTTCTGCACTTATTTTATCAAATTGAGGTTTGTAACCAAACACCCTCTCAATATCCTGTCCTCTTAAATATGGTGTTGGTTGTTCGTCTCCAATTGTAAAAATATAACCTTTTTTATTTCTTTTTTCAAAACAATCAATGGAAGTATGCATTGCTGCAAAATACCAAGGAAGGATATATGATTCATAATTATTTCCTCCGCCTCCACCTTCAAGATAAATTTTTGTTAATTGTTCTGCAATTCTAATATCTGCCTCAAATTGAGTTACTTGAAGTGGCGATCTATCTCCTGCTTCAACATCTCCTACACCCATAAACATCATATGAGGGTCACTAATTGGTTTCCTACCATACACCCCTTCTGCTAATGTTTTAAGCCCTTGTCGTGCCGTTACTTCAAGCACACTACCCATTGAACCAGTTACATCTAATCCAACAATTAAGGCAGTAGAATTTGGATTATCTACCGAATCCCTTGATTCTCTAATTTTAATATTTTTAGGATCTAAATCTGAAACAATTGCTTTTGATGTATAAATATCTTCAACTTTACTTTTGCTTGCAACATGACTCGTAGAATAACTTTTCCAATCTGAATCTGACCAACGGCCTCCACCCATAATAAACACCTATCTTTCTTTTATTTATTTTTATAAATTTAATATTAAACCATATTAATAAACACTTTTCGCCACAATCAAATAAACCACATCCTCTCATAATACTTATATTTACTTAATTGTAAAGCATATCAGAAGTAAGATTCATTTCAACAAATTTTCTTTTACCAAAACTTTGTGTTAAAACTTCTTGCCATTTGGAATAATTATCTAATGCTTTGCTTGATGTTGAAATTCTTAACCAATTTACCATGTCAATAGGAGCGACATCTAACAATTTATTTCCACTTCTATCGCCTAATATCTCTCTGCCAATTGATTTAATTAATTCCAAATCAGTAATAATACTACCAATCTTCTTGTCTTTGATTTTAATAGGCATTATTGAATAGGTATAAGATGGTAAACCTTTTAATTTAGATTCTTGAGTAACAGAATACCACCACCCTCCTAATAATGCTCCGCTATGAAATTTAGGAGATATAAAGTAATTATCAGTTGAAAGTGCATTATGCGATAATCCAGAATAATCAAGATAACAAGCCAAATTATATAATGTGCTTAAAATCCAAGCCACATGCTTATCTGGAATTTTTCCCTTGTAGTAATCAAGAACGTCTTTCAATAATATTAAATCAGATGTTTTTCCAATAACCATACCCAATTGATTATCTTCTGTTTCAAATGTAGACATTATTTTGGGAAGATAACGACTTGTTTCAATTTGCATTTTGTCATTAGCATACTTGAAATTGTTAATTTTTTCTTTTGCATTGTCAAAGAACTCTTGATAATCTTTTGATATTAGGTACAAAACAATTGAATCTCCTATGTATGTCTTTCCAAGTTCAAAATCATAAGACACTTTAAATTTAATTTTTCGTGTTTTACCATCTATACATTTTAATTGGATTAAATTAGAAGTAACCCAATTGCCTGATTCTAATACTTCAATTGCTTGCTTATGCAAAACATTAATATGGGCCATTACACTATCAAAATCTTTTTCCTTACCATGAATATCAGGATGCCATTTCTTTGCTAATGTTTGATATTCTGATTTAAATGTATATGGATTACCAGTAAATAATTGACCACATTCTTTCATTTTTAGGATTTGTTCTATTGTAAAATCCATTTCAAACCTCCTATTGATAATACCTGTACAAACTTTTCACGTCTTCACTTTTATTCACACTTCCATCATAAATAACAAAAGTGTTTACTAATTTACCACCTAGTCGTTCAATCTCATTTCTTACTGCTCTTTGAGTTTTTCCTGAATAATAACTATCATCTAAAAATATGTATTTCTTATCTTTTATATATGATTTTAGATAATCTAAATTATCAATTAAATCTCCAGTCCTTAGTCCACCGTTGACATTAATAATCATGTCATCTGTTTTAAAAGTTGCAGTAAACCAATTAGAAAAGAAATTGCCGAACTTTCCAGAAACAATTATTTTTACATCATCGTGATATTTAAAAATAGAATCATACAACTGGTTAATTATTGGAGTTGTTTGAATTGCTTGATCTAAGTGGTCAAAGAATATCTCTCCTCCTACATGTTGTTCAAGCATTTTCTTAACAATTTTATCTAATTCATACATTTTTATTTCTCCTTATAACTAGGACATTCTATCAATTCATTACGTAAATCATGAAAGTGTTTCCATAATTCAAAATTATGATATCTACACCAATCAATTTTATTTCCATATAACATCAATTGTCTCAATTCTGTTGCAGAAATAGGTATTTCAGAACGTGGTACAATAACCTCTAATACATCTTTAATATCTTCTGGAGCAAACCATCCAGACCTAGATTCATCATTACCATAAATCATTATATCTGGATTCTTTCCAATAATATCATGAACTTTATCAAGTAAATATCTACCCCATTCTACTGAAATATCATTCTCATTAGTTAAATCAGGCAATCCACGAACAATAATATTATCATCAGGATAAATTTCCTTGATCATTTTAATTCTTGTTTCTACACTAAACGGATTTCTCAATGTTCCGCTTTCTTGAGCAGATCCTACAAGAATTAATAATCTATCACACATGGTTAAAGCTAAATCTGATAATGATTTATGACCGATATGAAATACATTGAAACGACCTACCAATAATCCTATATCGTATCTATTCACTTATCTTTCACCTCTCTAATATTTATTTATTAATTCATAATACCACAATTTAGCAAGATATGTCAACCTTTTATTCAAAAACATTTATATCATACACATTATTAATAGCATCTCTGAAAAATTCAATATCTTCCAACCCTACTGGCTTAAAGTTGTGGCAATCGATACCAACATTCAATCCATATCTTTTGATTTTACATAAACCATGAACATGACCAAATAAATTAAACTTATTTTTATCGCAATCCTCTGGTCTATGAGTACAATTATAACCTAAGAATGGTAAAGTTTCTCCACAATTATAAAATACTCTATGAAAATTAAAATCTTGTTCAAGTTTTTTACATCCGGCATTAATCATATCAATGTTGTTTTGGTTAAAATGTGGATAATAAAAAGACTTAATAAATTCATCAATTGACATTCCTAAATCATCCATTTCATAATTACCACAAAGTAAAATTATCTTTCCATTTAATTTATGAGAAACATCATAATCACCAAAATCTCCTAGATGATATACAGTATCCTCTGGATCAACAACGCTATTCCAATTATTAACCATTACATTATCCATTTCTGAAACTGAATCAAAGGGTCTGCGACCAAATTTAAGAACTCTTTCACTTCCAAAATGAGTATCTGCTGTAAAATAGTAATTCATATTTACTCCTTTCTAATTCCTATCAAATTTGATTTTTATGGGAATATATGGTTTTAAAAGTGTTGCTACAGTAGGGTTACAGGGTTGGATTATTTTTACATTTTATAAAATTACTTAAATAATTAATAAAAACATTAATTATTTACTCTCCTGCCTTAAAATTGTAAATAGGTTTAATAATATCAATTACATCAACAGTATCGCCGATATTGTCTAAAATCTCTTGTATTGGTTTATAAGCCATAGGTGCTTCATCTAAGGTACTCAATCCAACAGAAGTAGTATATATGCCTTCCATAGTCTTTTCAAACTCTGCTAGGTTAACTAATTCTTTTGCTTTTCTTCTACTCATTAAACGCCCTGCACCATGAGGAGCAGAATAATTCCAATCTGGATTTCCCTTACCGATACCGATAATACTACCATCACGCATATTAATAGGGATTAATACTTTTTCATCTTTATATGCAGAAATCGCACCTTTACGAATGATATTGTCTTTGAAGTTGATGTAATTGTGAATAGTGTGGAAGTATTTAAAGTCTTGTAAACTAAGAAAAACACTCTCTGATATTTTACCAAGAATAAGATTTGCTATAACATGTCTATTTATCATTGCATATTCTTGACAAATATTCATGTCATACAAATACTTCTCTTTCCATTCACCAGTTAGAAAACATAAGTCTTCTGGATAAGATGGACGTAAATTATTGGATTTTTTCTCTAATATTTTTAATGCTTTTTGGATTTCATCTCTTCGTCCTTGAGACTTATAATCTCTAATAAGTTGATCCTTTTGAATAAAATAATCTCCCTTACCACTGCATAAATCTATTGCTATGTTTTGATAATAATCTGCAACTTTTTTTCCTAGATTTCTACTACCAGAATGAATAACCAAATATAAATTATCATCGTTATCTTTATTGACCTCAATAAAGTGATTACCTCCACCTAGAGTACCGATACTTTTCACCATTCTTGTTGTGTCTTTTAATTCTCTATAGCATTTTACTTCTGTTAATTTATTAAAATTAACTATTTTCTCTGTATGTACATTTCTACCACAAGGAACATATTTTTTAATAATCTCATCTAATTTTTGTAAATCAATATCTATATTACCTAGTTCAACAGTTAACATTCCGCATCCAATATCAACCCCTACAATATTGGGGATTACTTTGTCCCCTAAATCTGCTGTAAATCCAATTACACAACCTGAACCTGCATGTGTATCAGGCATAATTCTAATTTTTCCACCTTGAGTAAAATCTTGATTGCATAGTTCAATAATTTGTGATTGTGCCGTACTTTCTACATTATCTGTAAAAACCTTTGCTGTGTTGTATTTACCTCGTAATTCAATCAACTTTCTTCCTCCTTTAAATACCATAGGAAACCCACATTTTAAGATAAAAATCCTTCTTCAAAGTCATTCCAAACATCATATTTTCTTGCCATTGTTAAAAATTCATCCCAACTTAATTCAGGAAAATAATCTTTACCTCTAGCCCAAATCATTGCTTCTTCTTTCCAATTGTATTCGTCACCGCAACTCTCTGCTCCTAGTCCATTAAGACAAGTATTTACTGTGACCCAAGAGACTTTTTCTTCTTCTGTTTTACATTCCATTATACTCATTTTTATTTCTCCTTCCAGTATTTAAATCACGATAAAAACAAATTTATAAAGGGTTTATTTTTCATCTAATTTAATTGCAAATTTATATAATTGCTCTACCTTTTCTTTATCTAAAACCAATCCTAATCCATCTACGATTCCACCCAATCTAGTTGAATGCATTCCATAATCTTCTGTAATAGAATTACGCATCAATCTTCTATGAATTCTAATAGTGTCTATAATATTTTCATCTTGTTCAGTCATTTTACTTCCTCCTTTCTAAGAAATATATTTTATAAAAGAATTCATCCCTACTCCCTTTTCTCCATTTTTAGGATCATACCACTTCTGAGAAGTACACCAAAAATTCACACCATCAACCTGTAATTGTCCATTTGCATATTCGTCATAAATAATATCTCTTTTGTCAAGAATATCTTTTACTTTGTCTAATTTGGAAACATTTTTATCATTTAGCATAATTATAAAACTTCCTTTCTATTAATTATAAATACTTCTCAATATAATCTCTGTCTTGTGTAAAAATAGGAATATCTTCATTAACTACCCATCTAGTACGCATAGTTCCATCTTTATCATATTGTTCTTTAACAATACAAACTCCACGCTTTTGATATGTTGGTAAATCATTAAAATTTATACCTTTTTCTTGAAACAACATTTCTTGAATTTGATTATTATTAACTTTAAACAATTTTTTATCACCAAAATGATATCTACCTACCATCTCAATAGAATTTCTAGTAGCGTCTTGTTGTCTCCAAATTAAAGCATTACAAACTTCTTCTTTTGGAATACTAAAAGCCCGACTATCGAACATCGCAGTATTAATTCTGGACAAATATTTATTAGCTAATTTTGTATTTTCTTCCGTTTCTTTGTATTCATCCATAAATACATCTAAGTTTTGAACAAATGATTTATTAAAAGCTAATGTTGCCATACTTGCAGATACAGAAACCATTTTTTGAATATTCTTATCGAACCATGCTTGAGTAGTAAGTTGATCATAGTCAGTGAGCAGTAAAGTAATTTCATCACTTTGAGTATAAGCAATTTTACATCCCATAACATTTTCACAAAGATATTTTGCAGTATCCCACATTGTTTTCATTAATACCATATCAAATGGTTTTTTAAATCCTTTAGTGAACGAGTGGAACGATTTACCATCAATTCTAAGTAAACAAGGGAGCCTTTTAGTTAAATACTTACGTTCAACATTTTCATATCCCTTCATGCGGTCTCCAAGTGAATCTTTACTCATTATAACTCTCTCCTCTTTATTTTCTAACAAATGAATTATTTGTTTTCTAGTATCTATTCATTCTCAGCAATCAATCTTAAATGACATATATCTAATACAAGACATGTTGCATATTTTCTAATGTGGTCAGGACTATTTAAATTCTCTAATATTTCACAAATATCTTTTTCCATTGTTTCAATGAGTTTGATTAAATTATCTTCTTTAGTCATTATAACCACTCCAATTATTTTGTAAATAGGGAGACTGATAATCTCCCTATTCCACATTTATTAATCCGTAGACTATTCTAATTCACTGAGCATCTTAGTAAGTTCTTCTTTAGACATATTATTGTAACTTTCATCTTCCTTGTTTGCCAAAATTTCCATAATCTTTTGCTTCTTTTCTTTTTGCTCTTTTGCTTTAAGTCTTTGATTCTCTGCTTCTTGCTTTACCTTAACAATATATTTAACAATTTCAATCTTTGTATCAAGTTCTTGATCTTGCTTAGTTTTAATATCTAAAAGACTTTCTTCGTTGACTTGTTTAAGCTGTGAATTTAGAGTTTTAAATACAGAATCCAAGTCCCTAACATTCAACAACCATAAGTCCTCAACACTAATCATACCTTTAAAATTGAATCTAAAACCATTACGGGTGGTTGCCTCAAAAATATTTGTGTTTACATTTGTCATAATAAATACACTCTCCTTCAAATTTTATTTATTCTAGAATTTAATCTTAACCATTCTCTCCACATTACCTTTGACCTTGACTAATAATTCATTTCTCTTAGTTGACGAAAAAGCCACTCCACTCAACTGATCTTTAGCATCTTTTACAGCTAATTTACTTCCCAATGCTTCAAAAACTTTTCTGTGTGGTACTAAATCTTGTTTCAAAAATTCAACATAGAAACCATTGGGTTGTTCGGGATTATTACAATCCTTGAGCATAAACATATAATGTTTGTTCCCAATCCCATGTTGTTCATCCCAATAGTTTGGCGAAAGTGCCATAACGGATACAGGTATAAATTGATTTGTCTTTAATCCCCATATTTCTTTTGACGATACATTTGAAGGTAATTTTTCCTTAATAGTGAATCCCTTAACTTTATCAAAAGTAACTTCTGCAACCTGAACTTTTTCATCTTGTCTAAGTTCTTTACCATAGTCAAAAGAGAATATTTGTCCATCAAATTCTACTTCTGCTCTAAAACCACCTCTTCCACCTCTATTAGAGAAGTTATGAACTAAAAATCTATAGGTTCCTTCTTGCATTTTACTTTTATTAGTCCAAGTAATATTTTCAACAGCAGGTTCATTCTCCCTTGGTCTTTGAATATCAACGTCTAATTGACCTGTTGTACGAATATTATTTTTAGCTCCATAGTAAATCAAGTTTCCATTAGGCTCGTAACAATGAGCATCTAGATCATTACTATCAAATTTATCATCATTCCATTGTATAGAAAATCTTAGAATCCCTTCTACATTACCACCAGCAGACTTGACATTCTCTTTCATTGAACTATCTGTGATGTTTCCTGAATATGCCCAACTGAATCCGTTGTCCCATTTGAACATAGTCTTGCTATCCTTATTCTCAGGAGCAATAAGAGAAACCATATTGCTTGCATGTTTATTTTCCAAGAATACTTCAAGTTCTCTTGCTGTCGGTAAAATATCTTTGATAAAGTTATCAATAGAAATTTCCTCAACTTTAGAAAACTTTTTAGGATTGACCGGAATACTACTAGACATTTCATCAAAAACATCTGATCCACTAATTCTCTTAACAGAGTCTTTATTTGAGAATAGAATGTTGTTCACTGTGATATCATCTAACTTGGCAAATCTTCTACTTAAAGAATCCATATATCCAAGTTCTTGAAGTGTTTTCTTAGCATCATCGAGCATTTTCTTGGTATAGATAGGCTTGCTTCTTCGATAATTCTCAGGAGCCACAATCGCTTCATATTTCTTAACCGCTAAATCTAAATCCATTCCTTCACTAATATTAATAAGCAATGTTCCAATTGAATTATTTTTAATTTTGCCAATTGCTCCACCAACTTTTACAGATTGTTCCCAAGTGTAATTTTCTTTTTCTTCTGGTTTTAATTTGTCATATTGTTTCTTATATTTAAGAAACTCAGTCAATACAGCTTTATTCTCTTCGCCCTTGTATAAACTGTTCTGAGAAATAAGTTCCAATACTGTAAGCAAACTTTCCTCAGTGATTTCTTCTAATGATCTTTTAAATACATTTCTTGTGTCCCTATAACCACCCTTAATATCTCCTTCGGATTTTCCACTGGTATCTACGAATTTCTGCGGTAGGTCAAGATAAAAGTGTTGCCATTCAGTTATCTTGCCATTTACACCCTTTTCAAAGTTTTTATCTGTTCCAATCTTTTTGAATTTAGTAACATAAATGTCTGAAACAATTTGAGATTTAATAAATTTAGACATTGCGTTGATTACTGGTTGAAATGTTGTGTCATTAGTTTCAAAATCCCAAATGGTTGTGATTTTATTATCTTTAATTATTACAGCATTTCCAATGTTTTTGATAAAATGTCTGCAACAAGAGCAATCATATTCTCTTCTGTTTCTGAATATTGGATTATCTTCAGGTGAAAAACTTGACAAGTAAAGCTCCCACATTTGATCTTTATCTAAACTTACCTCAAATAAATGTGTAGCATCCTTTAAAATTTCAGCAACGTGTTTTTGTTGCATAACCTTAAATTCTCGAAATTCCATCTTAATCAATCTCCTCTTAATTTTATTTTTTAATTCAATATGGTTGAAAGATAAGATATTAATTATGTATAATTTCCTCTACCCATGACCAGTTTCACATCCTTTCGGTGTTTAAATTATGTAATGTTTTAAACTCTTCATGTGTTTAGTATATATTATTTATTAATTTGTGTCAAGCATTATTTTCCTAACCCGATAAAAAGATCAATATTGATTTAAATTAATTTTATCTTTTTTGTTTACTTTTTCGTTTTCCAGTTTTAAATCTTATATGATCTTTTTCTAACCATTTGATAATTTTATTGAATCGTCTTTTTGAAAATACAAGGTTATCTTTATTATACCATTTATCAAAAGTAAATTTCCACTTTTGACTATTGCAACTTGAACACGCAGGGATACAGTTATCTAGTCCATTACTTCCTTTATGGTCAACATGATCTTTATGAAAATCACCATTTTTAGTAACTCCTAATCTAGTAAAGTAATGATCTTTAATTGACAGACCGCAATAAGCACAACAATTTCCGAAATATTCCTTACAAGCAATCCATTCTTTCTCTGTAATATTATGCTTTTTATGTTGCTTCCTAGTTAATTGGTAAGTTTTCATTCTGTCCTTGTTGTTGCGTTGATATTTTGACATATATATTGCAGTAGACTCTTTATTTTTTATATGATATTGTCTAGCGTATTCTACTTCTTTTTCTATATTCTTTCTTCTCCTTTCTGATCTGGCTTTATTTTGTTCTTCTTTATGTAAAAGATAATATTGATTTTGATAATTGATCTTACATTTTTTACACCAAGCACTAAATCCATCAGGACTATTCTTTTCTCCGCTATAGAAATCACTCAAAATAGGCAACCAACTGTTACATTTTGTACACAATTTATATTCTATTCTATCAATTATCTTATGAGAATTTTCATAATTTCTCTTTTTAATTTCTTCTCTTGTCATTTTTAAAAATACATCCTTTCATTTTTTATCCCATAGAAAGATCATTTGGTTGGATATTCCTGTTTTTAAAACCCTACTCTCATGCGGTTTACAGGTTTTTGATTTTGATTATTTGCCATCAATTATACTTTTCTTCCAAATAATCAAACACCTTTTTCAAATACTTATATTTCTCAACCAATTCCATTCCCTCAACCATCTTTAAATGTTTTGCTCCAAATTTATTCCCTTCAATAGCACAACTTGCTAATGCACTTTCATATTTAGCCACTTCTTGCATTACCCATAGAAAACTTCCTTCTTTAATTTCTGTCATTAATGCCATCCTTTCTATCAACAATCCATAAATTCATTAACATAATAAGGAACTAATTCTCCACTATATTGAATTGTATATGCTCTGCCTCTTTGATCAATTTCACAGCCACAGTCTAAACAATATAGAAAATTACTTGATAATTTATTAACATTATGTCCACCACAGACGGGACAATCATATTTTATATTTAAAGAATAATTAATTTTTTTATCTCCTTCAGGGACAATCTTATAACTCGTTGATAACGACTGTTTATGTATAAAACTTCCAAGTCCATCTCTAGATGCCATTTATGTACTCACTCCTAAATATTTATTTCTGTATTCATTATAACATGTAATGACATGGAAAGTCAAATAATTATTTATTGTATTAATTAGATATAATTATTAAGATTTAATGTAAATAATTAGCATAATTCTTTAAGATTACTACGCATTCAAAACATTTACTGCATTAATTACTTTTTCAGTTGTCACATTTTTATTGTGATCGCAAAGTAGATATGTTCTGTTTGCTGTTTCAAGTAACTCTCCTTTAAATGGACAATCTAAACAAGTAAAGTTACTGTTTTCTAAATTACAAACAGCATATGCTATTAAAATTTTTACAGCATCTTCTTTATCCATAAATTTTTTCTCCTTTCTCATTCGAAATCAAAGTTTTAAATGCTAAACATATAGTTCATATCTTTAGAAAAGATTCTTCTTTTAATCTCTATTTCCAATATCTCTGCAATATCTTCCTCATTAATTTCTTCATTTTCTACAAAATCATTTAATTCTTTCTCAGAGTTGAATTGCATAGTTCTGTAACCATTTATCTCAAAATAACATACTTGAAATTTAATCATAATTACTTTCCTCCAGACTCCCAAGTATCTTCTACGCCATTCTCATGAACAATAACACTTGATTCACACATAATACACTCATAATTATGAATCTCACTATATCCAATACCTTCACTTGAATCAAATTCCATAGTTTCTCCACAGTATTTACAAATCATATTTAATACACTTCCTTTCAAATATTATCAATCTAGATTTTGAACGTAATTAATAAATTTTAACTACATCTTCTCCATCATCAGACGAAACATAAACTTCTTTTGAATAACGACCATGATCAAAAGCATCCACAAAACCTTCTAATTTCTTTTTATACTTCATTCCTGCAACATAAACTTTAGTGGCTGGAATATAAGCACCTCGTAGTTCAAAATTATCTGAATGAATAATTACCTCTAAGTTCTCATCTAAACCTTGTAGTTGTTTCTTTAATTCTTTTACTTTCATAATTTTTTATCCTCCCTTTTAATGTAATGAAATTACTTTTTTATCTATCTCTTCCCATAATAGTCAACTTCAATAAAAGTTTTAGGTAGTTTGGGATAAGTGTATGATTCTTGCTTCTTATAAAAAAGACAATACCCAATGAATACTCCGATTCCTCCACCTAACATTGCACACATGACTCCACATAATGACAACGTTAACATCTGAATATTGTTCATATTCATAATAAATAGTCTCCTTTCTTCTCATAGCATCAAACCACACCTTTATGGGATTATACTATTACAACTTCTTGATTTCCACATGCTTCACAATTAATTTCTAATTTAATATCATCATCACAATCATCATATGTGTGAGATGCCCAACCATTAATATAAATATTCATTTCTGAACCACAGTTTCTACATTTGATGGTAATTTCAAACTTATTGCTTATCATAATTTTCCATCCTATCCAACCTTTAACCACTCAGGCCACTCACAATTATTATACTTCAAAATATCAAACTTTTCACCCCTATAGTAATCCCTATATGCCTTCACAGCATCTTCATTTCTGTATTCTAAGGGCATTGCTAAAGCAAAAGGAGTTAAACCCTTATCAATCAAATCTGGAGCATCTAAGGCCAATATAACGTCTCCTGACTTATGATCTTTATCTCTATATCGTTTCTTATATTCATCGTATAGAGATAATCCTAAATCTCTAAGCCATAACCAATTGGATAAACTTTCTCTTGCCCATACAGTACAAGGATGATTTTTGTGTGCAAGTTTATATGGTGATTTGTGAGATTCATTTGTGAAGTAAAAGGCACTACATAAAATTTGCGATGTCTCCAACAACATTTTTACCACATGCTTGTCACAATGATATTCAGCATACTTTTTAATGTCTAAGTCTAGGACAAATATGTTCATATGTAATTCCTCCTGTGACTTTAATATAAATATTGTAACATGGAATTAGTATGATTGCAATAATTATATTAGGTTTTAAGTTCAAATCAAAATAAGCTTATGCTAACTTTTTAGGTCTTACTCTATAATGTCCACTTTTTGTTTTCTGATTATTGGCACATTCCTGATTGCAAAATACCAACGTTCGAGCATGATACATATCAAACACTCCAAACATCCCTGCTTTATTTGCTATATCAGCAAGTTCAAAAGCAAATTGAATAGGTTGATTAATGACTCCTTCAACTTTCTTTCCACAATTAAAGCAAATTAATGTAATCCCATAACTTTGCTCTTCCACATTTAACCCTCCTCATTATCTCCCAACATTTTCATTTCATTCCGTAACCCCTCAAGTCCTGCCGACATAAGTTTGTTCATTACAAACCCCTCTACTTCACCCTTCGCTTCCATTACAGTTTTATCCATTTGCTCATTAAAACTACTTTGAATAAAAGGAACGTTACTTTCAATTTCTTGTCTCAACATTTTAATTCCATTTAATATTGCTTCTTTGTCTGATTTTGTGGGAGGTTTCTTATCAGATAATAATGCTTCAGCCTGTTCAGTTAATACCCTAAGTGACTTGCCGATTTTAAGCATTTCCTTTTCAAATTCTACTTCGAATTCTTGTCTTTTATCAAATTGAGGGCAATCCTCAATTCTTCTTCCATTTAATGCTTTTAATGTAACTGGCATACCATCACCCATATTTAATGAAGTAATCGCTTCTGCAAATTGAGAATAGGACATTTCTATCTCAATATAAGGAACTCTTGTTGAATGAAACCAATCCCTATTTAAGTTTCTAATTAATTTTGCAGGAGATATTTCAAGTTTAATAATATGGCTATGCCTAATTGAACTTCCAAATAGGTTTTCTCCTTTATTGCTTGTTATTCTTGAGATACCTATTGTTGCAAAACTTTCATGTTCGTGAGTTTTTTGATCATCCATAATAATTTACTCCTCTTTCCCATAAGTCTTAATTTTTATCAGAACTATCCAACTTATCACCATTCATAAATAAATCATAACGCTCTCTTCCATATTTAGTAGTCGTGTATGCTGTATAATTTAAATTATACCCATTATTTGTTTCCACAGTTCTTAAATAATTTTTCTCAACTAAATAATCAAGTATAATTTTAATTTCTTTTTTCCTTTCTGGAGAAAGATCATATAATTTATTACCAAGTAAGTCAATTACTTTATAAACTCTGTTTTCAGGTTCGTCATGTTGTACTTGATAATAAATTTTGTTTGCACTTGTTCTTCTCCAACCTTTTCTTCTATCTTTAATTAACTTGTGAACATATCCGAAAACTCTAATATAAATATTCATTATATTTCTTCCTCCTATTCAATCAAAATATTTTTCATCAATACAATTTATGTTAAAATACGTCTTTTAACTGGTTTATGTAATCTTGAAACCCTTATATAGCAAGGGTTCCAAGATTTGCAGTTTTACTCAAAATAAATTTCTTTTAACTTTTGAATGGCATATTCAATACAAATACGCTTAATTTTAGTAATTGTATTAGTATCTCTTAATTCCATATGCACATCAAACATTTCCTTAAGTTCTTCAAAAGAAATAATATCGTTACTGTTAGATTGTTTGTCAAAATAGTCAGTTAAAGCCTCTGTAATAATAGGATCATCAAATGTCAATCCTTTGTAACTAAAATAAACAGGATAACCATCTACTTGATTTTCAACATAATTGTTTTCATTTTTTGTATTATTTTCTTGATATTCAAGAGTATATTTTCCATTACCATGTGAATCTTCTCCAATACGTTTTAATGCTAAAACTTTCATTTAAATACACTTTCTTTTTCTAATTTTAAAATAATATCCCCTAAGTTCATTTCCTTGGGGATAGAGCGTCTTCATCCTAACCCAGTTGCCAAATTAGGATGTTCGCCATAACACTTCAACTATCTTGTGTTAGTCAGGCACAAGATTAGCTCACCTTTCGCATCTCAGCACAGGTGATTTGGGCAAATTAATTCTAAATTTTCAAGATACTCCATAATGTCTTTTCGAAATCTCAAACATAATGTAATCGCTAGTAGAATCACATCCTAAATCCCAGGAAATTACGCCAATTTCTTTTGCAATATCGCTTCTGGCTTTCCTTGTTAAAGTATCTATTGACATAATTCCCTTTTGCCTATAATCAACTATTTCATCAAAACAGATTTTAAGTTCATCGTCAGTTAGATTTTTGATTGTAATTAAATCCATAATCCAATCTCCTCCTCAAATTTCTTCTTTCCCATATCATAACACATCACCAAAACAAAATCAATATATTACAAATATTTATTTTACAATTCAAACATCACCATCTAATTTCTTTCTCATACATTCTAAACAATAATCTTCCTTACTTTTATCCGGTTCAGCACTAGAAGAAAATTCATCATAGTCTCTAATCTTTCTGCCACAATTATTACAATACTCATTCCATTTCCACCATAAACCTACTTGCCTAATATTTAGTTTCAAATATTATCATTCTCCTTATCCTTAATTATATAGCAATTAATTTTACAATATTCTACAGCTAATTCATTCGTCTCAAAAGCATTTAACCACATATCTGTCCCTACAAATTGTACTGCCCATTGCCATTGTCCAGTTTCATTAGTGTAAATAATTTCTACTGCTATCTGACTCAATATTCTCCACTCCCTTTCTGCATCCAACAACCATTAATCCTAGTACATTTTGAATCTTTTAACATACAACATCCTTTGCATTGTGCTCCCACATTAATCATCCCTTCCAGTTTCCTTAACGCTAATTGTTTCAATACTTACATTCTTTATGACCATATTTTTAACAATAATATCTTTTCCATAATTCCAATCTAATAACAATTGGATAACTCCATCCACAGTCATATTATGTTGCACTACTGTTCCATACATAAAATCTTTTGCAAAAACAGAAAACATCATTAAATTTATTCTCCCTTCTATTTCATAATTTCCAAAATAATATTACTGATGATCTCAGTTTTATTCTCATTTCCTCTAATACAGACATCTAAACATTTTGCTATCTTAACAACTTCTTTAATTTTTAATGGTTTCAGGATTTGTTTTATCTCATTAGGACTATTTGAAATTCTAATAGTATTAATAATATCTTGCATGATTTTCACTCCTCATGCTTTATTATACTTCCATTTACATGATTTTTCTACTACTAAATTCCAAGATACGTATTTAGTGGATAGTCATTACCTAATTCTCCAACCAGTAAATGATTCACATTCTTCATCGTAATAAAAGCAATCATTGTCGAATAGACATTTAGCCACTTCCATTTGTTTTAAATTTAGTAAATCAATTATTTCTTGTGTAATAAATCCACTTTGAGGATTGTCTTTAAGTAGTTTTGTAATTTTTTGTTTTATTTCAATGCCATTCATAATTATTTCTCCTCACTTTCAATATTATATACTAACACGCTATATCTCCACAATAATCTCTTGCCAATTGAAATATCTTCTTCTCAATTCTACTTACGCTAACTTGACCACATCCAATTACTTCACTAACCTCCCTTTGACTCAAACCATGCTTAAACCTATACTTATAAACTTCCAACATTTGATCTGATAATAAACTCAGAAAATCATTAATAATTATTTCATCATCTATATCTTCACCTTTAATCCCTATAATCCATTCACCTAAAGCAGTTCCTATTGATTCTTTATAAGAGATTCTTCTGTCCAAACTATCAAGCCATCCTGAATCTAATATTTCCATTCCTGATTTAACTAATTTCAAAGGAATATTTAACTTCTCAGATATTTCTACTGGATTATCTTCTCTAACATATCCTGCTTTTCTAATCTTTGCACTAGTTTCTTTCATTGGTCTTGGAATAGATATTAAATCATAATGATCACGAATATTATTATGAATTTCACTAGTGATTACAGGAACAGCATATGTACTGAATTTAATATCACTTCCATTTTCACCTTTAAATTTAGCAGGATTAAATTTTTCATATGCTCTAATTAATCCTATAGTTGCAATACTGATAATATCATCTTTTTCCAACCCTTGATTATATAGTTTGGAAATAAATCTCCATGCAATTTTGTGAGCTAAATCCATGTTGTTTGCAATGAATGTGTCTGGATCTTCTTTTATATGTGGATTAATTTTCATTTTATTTGTCTCCTTTATTTATAATTTTAAATTATTGGATTCACAAAAATCTATTTTCTATAAATCCTTTTGCTAACAGAAATTCATGATATAGATAACTGTCAAGTCGTTCATCATCACCAAATGGAAAATTTGTATCACACATATTTATATTAAATCTAAAATAATCCTCTATTTCGAGAACTTCATCTCCTTCTACTTCTCCACCTTCCCATTCGGTTGTGATACCAACGTCCCATTCTTGATTATCTTCATCAAATATTGCAGAAACAATTTTGTGACTACCTAGTGCTGTTTTGTTTAGGAATTCTTCAATTTCATCAATTGTTAGCGTTTTAATATCTCTCATTTTTATCCTCCTTATAAATATTATTAAAGTATATCAAAAAACTTTTCAAATTCTTCTCTACTACATGGAAAGGAATTTCTTTTAACAACTATATCATATTCATCCTCTTCGGAAGAAGAATATGAACCTACTACCGCCATTTTAAAATCTTCTATATTAAACATTCCCATATCTTCCAAGTCAAGACCGTCGAGTTTAAAAAAATCCTCCAGTGTAAATTCATCTTTTAGCCTTAACATAGTTCCTTCTTTTGGATTTTTGAAAAATTCTTCAATATCTATCTTAATATCATCACAAACAGAATTTGCCCAACTAGCAAATCTCTTAATTTCCCAACCGTAATCTTTGCCAATTCTTAATTTGTATCTTCCCTTTAGTATTTTATAGGTTAGTTTATCATCTTTTATATAAATAACTTTACGTACACTATTATTGTTTTTATCTGTGTAACATTTTCCTACCTCTATGTCTTTAATCTTCATAGTAAACTCCTTTCGTCCCAAGAAATATCTAGTTTATGCAAAATTACTCACTATAATAACACTTTTCTACTATTTTATCTTTGTTTAATTTGACACCACTCGTATGACACCTTATGTCGCAAACCAATCTGTTTTCATTTATATAAACTCCTTTCAATGTATGATTTCATGTCATAACTACTTATCATTGTTTAAATATTCTTGTTTCATGCCATCACGTTTTAAGTCCCAATCTATTTTCTTCTCCAAAACTTCCATCATCATTAAAACATGACCAACAAATACAGTTTGAGTTCTACCGATTTTCTCTAATTGCTCTTTAAGTGCTTCCCATTTATCCATTTAATAACACTACCTTTCAAACGATTCATTTAAGGGATCAAAATTATTAATATCCTCCTTTTACAATACTTCCATAATATCTTTAGATTCATTCTCCCATGCTTGTATAGGACGAATAATAAATTTTGATTTTGACTCTTCTAAAGATTTAATTTCTAATGGATTTAAAAAATTACGTGTTGTATCACTTTTAAAAGCATTCTTCTCGAATCCAAAATCATTAGCAATTTTGTTGGCATTAGCAATTGAATTTGTTTTACAAATAATAATAAATTGATATGAAATTTTATAATTTTTCCAAATTTCTTGTGCTTTATGTAAATATCTTTGGACAGTAGTTGCATAATAATTCTCTTTTCTTGACATAAATTATCACTCCTTTTTCTAAAATACTAGCAAAGCGACATTTGTTTGGGGTACGGGATTATAAATTAATAACCCCATATTAATTTCTTCTTTTCTCTCATCAATTCTAATTCATTGAGTAGTCTCTTTGAATTATCCTTTAGTGAGTGTATTACCTCATCCAATTGTTCGGGTGTTAATTCTGCATCTAAAATAATCGTAGCGTCTAATAATTGTTCCATTTTTTATCATCCTTTCTTATAGATTTAGAATTTAAAGTAGTTTTAAGAAGTTCAATATTTGATTATGAAGTAATACATCTTCTAAATAAACTTTCTTAGGATACTCCCATACTGTTTTACCATTGCGAACATAGTGATACATTGCAAATTTTTCTTCTCCATCTTGTGATTCTTCAGAGGATGATTTAACAAGCAATTCTAAATTTTCATCATCCGTGACCATTGATTGATAGCCAGACTTTAATAATGATTCTCTGCTTCTGTATGACATTTTCTTTTCCTCCTTTCAAAATACCAAAAAAGATACTATAAACTTTTGAGACTCTTCTTAAATATACATAGATATTTTAACTTCAATAATTGCATGAGGATTTTCCTTAAACATTTCCTTAGATATTTCAGAAGCTTTTTATATAAATCATTTAAGTTGTCTTCCCTTATTCCCATTGAATTATAAACTTTTTTACCAACATAAATAAACATCATATACAAAATTTAAACACTCCTTAATATTAAAAATATTTTCTTCCCTTATAATACTCTTTTAACCTATCATCTTTTAACCATCTCCGAGGCATACACCTACCAGACCAACCACCTAAATTTTTATCAATATGATTCTTTGCATCATTCAAGGTATTGAATTCAACATCATAATAATTTGTGATTTCCCACTTTTTATTATCTTGCAACAATATTAATTCACCACGATATTGATAAAATCCAATACCTTTCATTATGCAAATTCTCCTTATCTAATTAATTAGGAATTTATTCATCTTCCCAAATATGCAATGTCTTATGTTTTGCTTGCTGTGCAAAAGTGATATTAGGATTTCTTGGTGGCAACATTCCTTCTTTTTCCATAATGTTTAGTATAATATCAATGCTTTCATAATCATTACCTGAAATATCTGATACCTTTTTAATCATGTCACTTCTTTTCATATTTTTCCTCCTTTGATTTACTACTTGATACTATTATACACTACTTAATAGGTTAAAATCAAGTAGTGTATAAATATTATTTTTGAATTTATATAGAATCAATTCTGGATTTCATCGTACTGAGAGTTATTTATTTTTATATAACTCATTAAGTTTTTTGTTTAGCATCTTTATTTCAAGTGGGTTGCGTGAGTGTTTAATTTGTTTTTTAATACTGCTAATATTTTGAAAATTATTATTAACCGTATTATTCCATTGTTGACTTAATTCATCTAATGCATTTTTTAAACTCTTTCCTTGATATTCAATATGCTCTGGATGTTCGACAACCGCACTTCCTGTTTCTTTTAATCTGCCAACTAACTTTTTAAGTGCAGTGCCTACTTCTTTAGGAGAATATATTTTACCAAATTTCTTTCTAAGAATTATATATGCATAATCACCACTTGATTGATTTGTAATCCATGCATATAGCAAATGGATTGTTTCAACTGCATCATTAAAAAGACTTGGTTTATCTTTTAGCAACTCTTCATTATCTAATGCAAATTGAAGACACTCAATACAATTTGGTATCCAATGATTTAATTCATGGAATTCAAGAGTATTCGTATTTTCAGGTAATGTTTTATTAAGTAAATTTATATATAAACTTATTTGTTTTTTAAATTCTTCCGTGATTTTAACCGCATCCTTTCTAGTGCTCAATAAAATTTTCCTTTTAATTGAGCAAACCTCAAACAATGTAATTTCTATTCACATTTTTCTACTAAAACCCATTCTGCCTTATGATCCTCATAACGATTAGGTACAAATTGCAAAACTCTAAATCCATGTTTATTAAATTCTCTTAATGCCAAGTATCTCTCAGATGAATACATAGTTTGGGTATCTTCTTCCCAATATGCGTTTTCATCTTTTAAAATTTTATCATATGGCATTACAAATTGTAAAATCATCATATCTTGTTCGATCATATTAATTACCTCTTTCTTTTAATTATTTTCCATTAATCCAATAATCTCTTCTGCAAAATCAACTTCAAAATCATATTTACAATTGTGAACATATTCATATTCTCCATTTTCATCAGCCCAACCATCACTAGATTCGTATAAAGGACATTCTGTACAAATATCATTATATTTTTTACACATATTATCTCTAAATGCATACCATTCTTTAATTAAATTTATTTTATCTTGTTTTATCATATAAACCATCTCTCTTTCCCTCTAACAAATTGGTGTCAAACACCTATCGCAATCAAACCCACAACCAACATAATCTTCATCATAAATCCATTGATAAATCTCACTAAATCTAAATTTAACTTTATCCCCTTTAGGATTTAGAAATACAAAATTATGCTCCTCATGTATAAGTGGATATTCTGGTGAAACATATTTCCAATTAATTGATTTAAGTTGTTTCTCGATTTCTGATCTTTCTAGGATTCTTGCCATATTATTTTAACTCCTCATCTAAAAAATCTAAAAATGATTTATATTTCCACCATATTTTTATACCAAACATAGGAAATGGAATAATATAAATGGCATCATTTTTATTATCTATGAATATTCCAACCCATAAATCGTACCATCTAAAAAATGGTTTAACTTTTAATTTTCTGCCTTTAAGATGCTCTTTATAATAATTATAAAACATTTCAGGAAGAAATTGTTGTTTATAATCACAATGTTTACAATATGTATGCAAGACATTATTTTCATCAATATATTCTAAATCTAAATTTCCACATCCCTTACCACATGTCATAGGATGCACAGGAGCTTTATTTTGCCAATATTCAAATGCTTTTTTGTATTTTCTTTCCCAAAACATTAATAACACCTTCCGTTTCTTTTATTATCACACATAACTCTAAACTCTTCAAAATCATCCATCCAATTACCCTTACCACCATATAACTCAACAAACTTTTTAGAATCTTCTGCAAATTGAAAACTAAATCCAGACCAATAAATTTCTCCATCATCTACAAAAGGCAAACTGCTTTTCGTAAAATCTCTCCAATAGAAATTGCCATGAGAGATATCATCAAATTCTACTCCTATTTCCTGAGATGATTTATCTTTTCCTTTTATAGTTTCTAATAAAACATAATAAGGAATATTGTCATTAATTTTATCCCAACCTAGATAATTATTAAATTGAATTTCATAGTAATCATCAGATGATAAATTTTTAATCCAACCATTGCTCATTTTATTTCCTCTTTTCTATTTAAATTGTTTTTCAAGAATATATTCATCAAATTTTAAAGTTGAAAACAATTTTTCTGTACATTTATTACAAAAGTAAAATTGATATTCGGCAACTGTAAGCATCCTATAAGTATAAGTACCACACTCTTCACATTGTCCTGTTTGGCATTCATTAGTATCATACTTTCTCACATCCTTTCATAATAGCCTAAAAATTAACTTTTATATCATCATACACAGAATAACCAAACTCTTCTAATACTTTCATTTTGTACTCTTCAAGCCATTCTAATTTAACTTCAGTATTGTACAACAAGTCAAGCATATCCTTGTCGTTCCATGATTCAATCAAACCAATAGTCAAATCGACAACTTCAACATCTTCATGATTTAACCCATAATAAACAATATCCAATGATATATCTTCTACCCAAGTCCTATCTACTTCACAACCAAGCAAATAAAAGAAATGACTTACGACGTGATTACTTGTGTTTTCTTCTTTTATGTAATTCCAAGTTTCCCTAATCATTTCGGAAATCTCTTCAGGACTTTTCTTAGTATTAGTATATAACATATTAATGGCATCACTATTATATCCAGATTCAAAACTTCGATATAAACCATGTCTAACTAGATTTGGCATATTCATATTTTTACTCTCCTTTATCCTACTTACTCATATTATAATTAATATAATCTTTCCACAAGATCCAAATTTCTTTTGCAATATTAGTATAATCCTGCCCTCTTGTTACAGCACATTCTCCAAAATATTCAACAAATGTATCAGTAACAATATTTTTAACTTCTATAATATTGTCGCATTCAAAAATCTTTAATACAATATTTAAGGCTTCTACATCATATTCATCTTCTGAAATATTGTCGTTTAATAACATTATTTCCGAATTATGTTTATAAAGTATTTTAGTTATATTATCTAATAAATTACCTAATGTTTGGTTCATTGTTTTCACCTCCTTATATATGTCATAAAATATACATTTTATTTTGGTTAATTTCTTAAAACACAGTATACCAATAATTAAAACATTTTCTATATCCAGCACCCCTTAACGAAAAATCTATACTATTCCTTACAGCTTTATCAGAACACCATTTTGCATAACTTTTCCTACCACTATAATAGCATCGAATATATCTGTTTTCTTTTTCATTGTAATATACTATCCACCATGAAGTTTTAGATAATTTAATTAACTTTTTCCTATCAATTGTTTTTCTATAATATCTGTTTGATCTTTTCTTCTTATATTTATTCATTGATTGAGATTTCAACCAATTTGCCCATTCAATATCTTCTTCCCAATCTTCAATTATATCCTCTAAAACTTGAGCATCCATTTTCCAATATACATGCTCTGTACCATAAGATAAATCATTTTGAATTAATCCATTACCAAAATCAAAAGGTAATCCTTCAAGACTTTGATATGCTCTAATTTCTTCTAATGCAATAATTGCGTCTTCTTTTGATTTTATTTCTTTCTCGTTGTAGGTGTAACTCAAATTATTTATTCACCTCCCTTAATTAAAATAGGCACTGGAGCAATATCAAAATTCCACCTCGATACCAGAAAACATTTATTACATTTGTAAATAACTACATCCTCATCACTAACAAAACTATCACTACTTATTAATTCATTAAAACACAAAGGGCAATATACAAATAATGACTGATTATGATTATTTAGTTTTCGCATGTAATAATTTATTTGTTTTTGTTTTGGAATGTTTGGTATTCCTGTGAGTTTTTCATAAAATTTGATATCTTTATTTAGTTTGTAGATTTTTAGTTTGTAGTATAGTTTTAACATTTATTTAATTATCTCCTTCAATCTCAGCAACATTAAATCCTAATTCCTTCGCTTCTAAAACATCAAATCCACTATCCAGATGAATACACATCACATTACATCTTAACTCTTTAGGAATCAATTCTGTAAGCTTTCTCAGTGACAAATGAACATTACCATCATAATCTGCTTTGCAAGTATCTTGATATAAATAATCAATTTGTCCATTTTTTAATGCATTAATAGTATCATCTTTTATATCACAAGAGTCTCCACTATAATAAATAACCTTCCTATGTAATTCATTAAAATCTTTAACTAATAATATTCCAAAAGACACAAGTTCTTTAACATGATTATTTTCAATAAAAGTCAACAAAACATCTAAATTTTCTATAATACAAGGAGAAATACTATCAAAATTACAGTGTTCTTCAGTAATACCCATATATTGTAATACTCTAATACAATCAGTATCAGCCGCATGGAATATTGGTTTAATTTTCTTAATGAAATAACAATAGAATATTAAACTCCCTAGACTACCAATATGATCTGGATGAGTATGAGTTACAGCAATATGTACTTCTGAGACATCTGATAATAGATTTAGAGATAAGATTCTATCAAAAGTTAATTCACCGCAATCAAGAAGTAATAATGTATTATTTTCTTTGATATATGCTGAAGTATTTCCTAGTTTAGTATTAAATGCTGAACCTGTTCCTATGAATTTTAATTTCATTTATTTTTTACTCATTCTTTTATTTTAAATTTAATATTATATTTCTTATTCTCTTAACAAATAAGCAAAAATTACAACAAATACTCCTATAATTACTACTGCAATAAATGAAGCAATTGGATCTGATGGATTATTTATCGAATTATTTGCTTGTGTTGCTTGATTTGTAATAACTGATGTAGAACCTATCATTTAATCATCTCTCCCTCCTTTATATCATCTGGAATAACTAATTTAAACTTTTTCTCTACTGCCTTCTTCCACATATTATATTTCTTATAGAATCTACGCTCTTCCGCATAACATAAATATACTTCACCTTCACTAAACTCATAATCGTATTTTGCTACTGGCATAAAAGCTGATTTCTCAGTATTTGCATCAAACTTTACCTCGACTATAATTTGACTAATTTCTTTATTGTCATATACTTTATAGCCATCTTCATTCATTTTTAGCATTCTCCATTTCTTATCCATTATTTCCATCTTAGTTAATAATTCTCTTACATCATCTTTGAAGATTCTACTTCCGCAATCTTCCCATGAATTTAAAATACAATCAGTGCATTCCATTCCATTATTCATTAAACCTAAAGCACAATCTAATAATGCTTCATCTTTGTTTGTTAATTCGTACATTTTTATAATCTCTCCTTTACAATTAGGGACGGATTAAACCGCCCCTTATATAATTATCTAATCTTCTTCTGAATACCAATCGTCGTTAAATCTTTTATTCTCTTCTTTTAATAAGTCTATATCTTCCCATAATCCTAGTTCTTCCATAATATCAGTATCATCTTGTTTATTATCTTCCTCAATTACTTTTTTCTTATTCTGTGGCCCAAATCCCTTATGTTTTTGTGGTTTTAGATCAGCAAAATAAATTATATCATCATTGGTTAATTGAGCTTTCTTTTTATTGTTAACGCAATGTACAAATTTATCATGTTCTTCTTTGTCATAATTCATCATTATCCACTTATAATATGTAAAGTCAATTCCAAACTCCTTACCAGTATCAAGTAATCCTAATGAGTGTTCTAACTCATAATACTTTTCTGCTTTTTCATCACTATTAAAACCATGATAAATATCAGAAAGTAATGTATCAGGATTTGCATCTAATAAAGCTTGAATTCCATGTTGTTCTTCATTGGCAGTAATAGAAAATATAATCTGATTCTTTCGAGAAATATCATCTGCTGTAGCAGTACCCTTTTTCTCTTTCTTGATTATTGAACCCAATTCACCGTTTAACACCTTATTATTATTTTTGTAATTCTTACTTCCTGTAAACACTTTATTAGAATTAATATCCATTTTCTTATAGAACTTAATTCCTTCTTTAAGATTATGTTGTGCTGTTTCTTCATCTGTAAACAGAGTATAAAAATTAACACTTTCTCTTACTATCTTATTAGGATCACTTTTATAATACCAAGTTCCTGCCGACTTATATCTTATCATATCTAAAGCAAGTAGAATTTTATTATATTTATCAATTGTATCATCTGTAAGACCTAAATCTTTATTAATTCTTTCAAATGTTGGATATGCTACTTCTGCCCTACCACCTGACTTAACTAGTTCATCTCCCTTTGGACGCTTATACATTCTGCATTTCAAGTAACAAAAATACAGTAAAAGTCTTAAATGATTTATTTTCTCTTCATTATATCCATATATTTTATCTTTCTCTTTTGCATCTAATAAAACAAATTGTTCGGTTAAATCTATCATTAAAGAACACATGATTAAATCTTTTAGTTTATAATTTTCTATCAGTGGACTACATGTTAAATTTTCATCATCCGATAGAATTTGTATTATTGATTGTCTTTGCAACATATGTAATATCTTTTTAAATTGAGATGCCGATTCTTTTTCTCCGGTTCTTATTTTAAATCTACATTGTTTTATCATATTTTCAATTGTAAATCTAATTATACCTCTTCTGTCAGTTCCCATATATAGATAATCTAAAATACATAATGCTTTTTCATTGAACTCTGCTTTTTCTAAAATACTTTTCTCTCCTTCATCTTTAGTATAGAAAAGCTTATTTGGGATCTTGGAAAATTCTCTATCTTGTTGTTTGTTTATTTGTTTAATGTTAATTCACTGTCCTTTATTATATTTTTATCACAAATAAGGTAAAAGTTTACCCGTACTAAATCTGGTACGCCTAATCTAAGGTATACCTAACTTTACCCGTGTCAAATTCAGTACGCCTAATAAGGTGTAATAAGAGTAACTAATTCTTAATAAGAGAAAATAATATACTCCTACTCGCTAAACGCGATTAGAAAATGTTTTGTTAAATTTATTTCTTTTATTGTTTTGTTCATATAATTTTACTTCTCGTTCAATTAAATCATTATAGTAAAAATAATAAACATTTAGATTGGGGAATTTTTTATTTGGTGCTGTATTATGTAATTCATAACCTTTGTTCATTAATATTTGAGCCAATTGTAAAGACATTATACAATAATCTTTTTTAGTTTGTTGTATATTTGTTTGTTTAGAGATCATTTTGTTTAATCATCCTTTCATATTTGTTAAAATTTATTTATTACAATCATATGTATCATCACTTCCTTAAATTAATCCAATCTTATTAAACATCTGTAATTTGTCTATCCCAATCAATACTATATTGAGCTTCTAAATCCCTAAGACGATCTTGATAATTTTTCATAACTTCGCTCATCACAAATGGTTTTATGACAATTTTTAAAATTTCTTCCAATTTATAAGTTAAAATATGCTCAATAATTTTATCATCTGGCAAGATTGATAATTTATCGAGAGTAGATTTAATCATTGTCGGAATTAAATTAACACTTAAAACATTACCTTTTTGTGCAGATTCTAAAAGTGGTTCAGATTCTACTATTTCATAAATTAATTCACTGATTATATGAGTTTGGCTATATTTATCAGTGAACCATTCTGAGAAATCTATTAATGGAATATTATATTTCTTTTCAAATTTCTTTTTGTATTCTGATTTCACAATAATAAAACCAATTTCACTAGTATGTACATTTTGGTCTTTGATAATTTTTTCTGAAATATCTTGTTTGAATTCATAGTTGATAAATAATCGTTTATTCATAATTAAAAACCTCTTTCTTTATTGCTTTGTATTAATTATAACATATAATAAATAAAATAGCAAATAATTATTTTACAATTAACAAAACAAACAATACCATAAAATGTAAATTTGATCGTAAAATAGGATTCTGAAAACGTTGCTACTAGCGTGTTTCAGAATCCTATAATTTAGATTTTAGTCATTCCAACCAGATTCAAAGTATTTAATATCTTTTTCTTTGAATTTTGTTCCGAATTTCTTATTTAACTCCCTAGCGGATATCTTTTTCATATCTCCAATCTTTTCATTTGGAAACTCTTTAATAAATGTCATTGGTTCAATTCCAATCTCACTATTATCCCATCCACCTACAGTAATAATATCGTTTTCATATAATTGACGATCAACTTCGATTTCATAACTCTCATTTACAAATTCAATTTTCTCATCATCTGTCATTGTTTCCAATTGTTCATCAGTAAGTTCAATCCATTCTTTATTATCCTTGACATACTCATCAAATAGATTTATATATGCTTCATTTCCTAGTTCAATTTCCTCTTTGCTTACGCCAAAACAAACGAAGGAACTAGAGCTAGAATTTGTTACATAATCAAGTCTCATCTTCATATTAATTATTCTCCTCCATTATAAATTTCTTTAATAAATTCACTTGGAATATGTTTTGCTAACCAAGCGTCATCACCTTCGGTATCTCCTTCATTAGTCCATTCAATAAAGTTTGCAGACATATAATATTTATTATCGTAAATTTGATCATCTTCTAGATATTCACCGATTTCAAAACCACCTGTTTTAACATCTTTTCCTAATGTAATATATGTATCTGCAAGTTTTAACCCATATTTTCCAAACTCCTCTTTAAGATATTCTTTAAGTTTATTATTATTATCAACCTCATAAATTACAATAAATGATGAACTGGATGAATTAGTGATAAAGTCTTGACGCAACTTCAATATATTAACCCTCTTTCTTAATAATTATTTCTTAAATCATTGACATCACAAGAACCATGATAATCTTTTTCAACAGATATAATTTGAAATGATTCATATTCTTTTACATGTTGTTTTAATTCGTTAATAGTAAATAAACAATCATCATCTTCATCCGACTTTATCATGAATGATTTTAGAAGTGAAACATAATATTCTCCTAGTCTTAAATCTCCATAATCATTATGTAAATGTGATTTTAGATAGTTTAAAATATCAGTATCTACTTTAACAACATCTTGACCATCACATAACTGTTTACCCATAAATAAATAATCTCCATTGGATAAATCTACTTCATCCAAGTCTACATTTTTACCCACCACTATAAAACTTGAACTGGAACTATTTGTGATAAAGTCTAAACGTATTTTGCTCATCCTCTACTAATCTCCCCATAATCAAATTCTAAATCACTTAGATTTAGTTGTAATTCATATTCCCTATTAAATTTTTCCACCATTTTATCCTTGATCTGAGTTAAAGTTTGATTTTCTAAATCATTCTCATTTAAATCTTGCCCAATATAATGAACATCGCCTCCCTCTCCAATTACTATATTTAAACCTCCTTTTATTGACATATCCTCAAGATACGAATCCTCATATAATTCTTCAATTGTTTGATAAGACATATTATTTTCTGCCAATACTTTCTTTTCTAATTCCCTGCTTTTTAGTTTTAAACAAATAAAACTACTGCTAGAGCTATTAGTGATAAAATCTGCTCTGACTTTCACTTAACCATTCCTTCCTGCACCATAATCTGATTCAATATCTACAAACCCATTTTTAATATTTACTGCATCAATTGCTTCTATTGTTTCTTCTGAAAAATCGTCTTAATCAATATCATAATTTGGTTCTCCATCTGATTCATCGATATCTTCACTATCGCTATAGAATATGAATTCAGAATCAATGTTTTTCTGTACATAATCTTCTGAAGGAGTAATATCAACTCCTGCCCAGTCCCATTCAAAAAGTTTACTCCAACTTCTATTTCCCATCGCTTTTAAAAGTTCTTCACCTGTGTATGTATCGTATCCATATTTATCTATGATTGGTTGTGCCTTTTCTTTGTCTGCAACTCTCGCAAATACTGCAATAAATGAACTTGATGATGAATTTGTAACAAAATCTGCTCGTATTTTCATTTAGTTATTTCTCCATTCAATATATTTTTCCATTACTCTACTTCTGTCTAGATATAATTCATCACATAGATAATCAATAAATTTTATAGTCTCCACTGTTCCTTCGTAATCTCCGTTATCTACTTTTACTTGGTCTTCTTCGCTTAAATCATTATAGCAATAATTACACATTGTTCTTTCATATTCTGGCTCCCAATCATAACACTCTATAGTATCATTACATTTTGTACAAATAAAACTTGAAGAACTACTATTAGTTACGAAATCGCTTCTTGTTTTCAATTTAATCACCTCCTTCTTAATGACAACTTGTTTTAATATGAGGAATTTGGTTAAATAAAGTACCATGTTCCAACGCTGAAAAATAAGGCCCATCTTCATCGGCATAACTTACAGTATAAAGAATTTTATCTTTATTTTCTTCCATAAACTTTTTAGCTATGCTTTCTGAAACTTCATTATTGGCATTGGTATATGCTTCCCAATCATATTCGCCCGTAAGAGATTTAAAATCATCATAATCAAACATACCTTCAAACCAACCACAACTTATCGCTCCTGAGACTGTTTCTAAATTTGCAGGTTCTTGATTTTTAATATCATTGAATACTGTTTCAGAAACTTGTTTAGCATCATAAACTTCATCTCTAAAAGGGTTTCTATACCACTCTCTATTTCCAAATAATTCTTGTTTAACATCTTCAATTGATAGTGGTGTTTTGCTAAAAGCAATTACAAAAGAACTACTGGAACTGTTTGTAATAAAATCTGTTCTAATTTTCATAAAAATCACGTTCCTTTCTATCACATAATGTAATTTCATTTACAAATGGACATCCTCCACCACAACTATTTCTATCGACACAACTCTTGCAAGAATATCTTAAACTATTTCTAAATCCTTCAAATATTTCACTATTCCACGCTTCTTTGATTGTAAATTTATTAAGATCAACAAACCATTTACTATCTTGATTACCAAAAGAACAAGGCATCATATTCATTTGTGCGTCAATGTAGGCAGAATAGCGTCCACCTTCACAAAAATCCATACTATCCCTATTAATTTTTTCTGTGAAGTTTATGATTCCACTACAGGAACAACTATCAAAACCAACCTTGAAATCAAATTTGCCATTGTCAATAAGTTTAAAGAATTCTTTTACACGACTATCACCTACTTTCAATACATTTTCTTGACTTCCTAATCCAACAGGTTTATGCATTAGGAAAATAACTGCATTAATGCCATTATCAAAACCATTATTGGATAATTTATATATTGCTTCATCAATCGTATTATTACCTAAAACAAAATGAATATTAACCTTCATACCAACATCAATAAACATTCTAATTGCTTTTCTTGTATATTCGCTACGGTATTCACTAACTGCTACAGCACCACAATATTTTTTAGTAATTCTAACTTCCTCATCAGTAAGTCCTAACCCTGAAGTAGTATAATTTGGAATAATATTATTCTCTTTTGAGTATTTAACTAAACCCTCAAATTCCTCATGTTTGTTAATGTCTCCTCTTCCACCAAGAGCAACTTGAAATGAGTGACCTTTTAATTGGTCAATAATCTTTTTGAAATCATCTAGTGGCATATTATCCTTTTTAGTATGTAATCCATCTTGATAACATTCAATGCCACTTTTAACACATAAACCTGATTCTCCATGGATGCACCGACCCATGCAACCAATATCAACTAATTCCGGCATATAGCTCATAAATGGATCAATACCAGTATCTTTTCCGTCTTTATCAATCACGCCTGTGCGAACATAGAAACCTGTTTCTGGATTAAACATAGAGATAAACTTGTTCTTCTTGTCAATTTTCTTAATCATTTTCTTTTCCTCCTAAATATTTATTTATATATTCGTTAACAACATTATACATTATTTATTGCTTTAAAGTCAAGAATTATTTTACAATTATCAATTAAAATAAAGATTTCCTAGGATATTACTTCATAAATCTCCTAATTTCTTCTGTCGTAAGCAAACACTCAAATCCATTGCGGAAATCATTATTTAAGGTAAAATATATCATAATTTTTTCTGAACTCTTTAGGCCAAACCCATGACATTCTATCCTATTAAATAATTTAACTCTCCAAGGCAATTTATTCTTAATTATCCTTGTGCATAATTCAAAATTAAGAAGATTATACAAATCATCAGTTTCTTGTTTTATTTCTTCTCTTTTCGATTTATCTCCTAGAGTTTCGTTTTCTAATTCTTCTCGCATAGAATTATAAATATTATCTAAAACACTGGTTGCATCTGATAAAAGTTTTGCTAATGCTTCTTTATAGTCTTGGCTTGTTGGCGAAATCATTATTTATTTCCCTCCTCCTTTCTTATTCTTTACTTCCTTAACCAACACACCTTTTTCATAATCATCTCTCCCACTAGGGCTTAATACTGTAAAATTCATTCCCATTAATTTCATTAATTCTAATCTAAAATTAGCCAACCATCTTTTATGTGCTGTATAAGGATTAACGAATGAAACAGTCTTATCTTTTGCCATCATTGCATTTAGAATTACTTTTTGATATGGGAGAAGTTTAATATCTGGATTAAAATCTTCAACAAGTGCTGCAGGATTATTATCATAGTAATCTTTAAATTTTGCATATCTTTCTTTGAAACTTAGGTTGTCTTGATCTTGATCATTCATAAGACAACATCCTTCCCTTAAATACTATTAATAAGTTGAACAATTTTTCGAGTATTTATATTCTCAACCTCACTATCTAACAACACATTCTTAAATTCTTCTTTACTAACAACACTCCAAGACCCATATCCATTAGGATATTCACAAATTTCAATATGATATTCATTCTCCCAATCACTAACTTTTTTTCATATTATGTTTAGTAATTTTCTCAATATCCAGTGCATGTTTTAAATAATAAGTTCCTGTAGAATGTGGATATTTATTAGAAAACATAGAAGATAAATCTTTAATGGTTTGCTTATTTAATTCAAGAATACTATTAATAGATTTAAGGTTATCACAGTAGATTTTAACTTCTTGATATTCTTTATCTATCTCTTGAAGATATTTTAGATATTCAGTTAATTTCTTAGTTTTTCTACTTTCCACTTCATTTAAATACTTTTCTCCTGCTTGAATAAGACTTTGTTTCACAACATTTCCAATATCATTATAACAGGTGTCACATATGTAATTTCTAACAAGATGAGCATTTTCTTTAGGTAAGGGATAATATCTAGTTACTGGATAATATTCTCTATCGCATAGTTCTTCCTCTTGTCTTGCAAATACTTTGAATTGATAATCACATAGATCGCATTTAATGATTTCTGAATTACTCATTTTTAATTTCCTTCTTTCATGTTTTATTTAATTGCCATGATTTATTAATTTTCTCAATCTGTCATATTCTTTTTCTGAAATCTCAACTGCTTTATATACCTTAGAAAAATACTCCCATAACTTTTCATTTTTCTTATAACTAATACTGCAAAGTCCTGTGATATTATCTGATTTATCTAATTCTTTAAAGTATTTATGCATATCACTTACCCCACAATTCATCAAGAAAATCAATATAATCATTGAATTCCTTATCTGTCATTGCTCCAAGATTAGCAACATTCATACCAAATTCTTTCTCACTATTTCTGATGAATTGTAATAATGTTTCATTATTATTGACCTTAGTATTCATATCTTCTGGTATATATTTCATTTACTTATTCCTCTTTATTCCTAAATATTGATTTGCTTGCTCTGGATACTTATTAATCAAATTTTTCAATGTCATTAAATCATCTGCTTCAGTAAACATTTCAACCATATCACTTAATAAACATTCTCCACCTCCAGTATCCAATTCCATTTTAAATACCCAACTCTTTTCTTCAGGGAAATATTCAATTAATTCTGTAACTGTAAATAATTCCCCTCCCATTAAATCACCATCATAATTCTCATTGCCTATGAATTTACCTCTTTGTCCTTTTCTCATTGTTATCTATTCCTCCTTTATTGTCTTCACATTTTATAGCAAATTACTTGGAATTTTAAAACTATTTCTTATCTTAATATTACTTTCTTCTGCTAATTTAAGATACTCATCATTTGAAGGTGATTCAATTGCTTTATGTTCTACCCAACTTTTTCTAAATACACTCATTGATTCATTAAGTTCTTTCATAAAATCAACATCATTAAGAATTTTCTCCATAAACTCTTCCATTTCTTTATGTTCTTTTTCACGATATTTAATATATGTTTTCATCATTCTACTGCTTAGATTAAACCCTTGTGCTAGAGGGCAGTCTGAGCATCCTTGACAACTACCATCACATTGGTTTGTTTCTATATCGTAACATTCGTACATAATATTTTTAATCTCCTTTCTTAAATCAAATAAAAGTCGAATTTGATGGGAATTTATGGTTTTGAAAGTGGCTTGGGAGTAGGGTTTCAGGGTTGGGATATTATGATTTCGTGGATATTGTCCAAACAAATCCAATATCATTTAATTTTTGTATTCTTTCTTTAGATAATTTATTCACACTGTAAAGTTTTCTTTGTCTCATTACCCATCTTTGTAAAAAACCATTATTCTTTCTAGATACTGTCATTGTATTAAATTTAACAATATAATTCTTAAATTCTTCATAATTATTCGTCCATTGTGTTTCTAAACTGTCTTCCCACAAGAAACCTACGTTATTTAATTTTAATATTATCTTACTAGATAATCTATTTTTTCTTTTTCTAATTTCATTGAACCATTTTCCTAAATCTTCATTCTGATATTTAGTCTGATGTGGGATTAAACAAATACCATTCTCTTTATAATAATTACAAAGAATACTGCACATGTAATCAATTTTGGCATCTGTTATGTTTTCCCAAGTGAAATTTATTTTTTCTAACATTTCAATCCTTTCTTTTTCTAATAATCCTTTTTTATAAGCCATTCGTAGTTCACCTACCCACGATTCTAATTTTTTATACTTGTTTTCTTTTCTAGGAATATAATAACTTTGATATTTTAAATAATAATCTTTAAGTTCGTAAAACATACTATTCCAAGCATAATCATAAAAATTCCATACAAAATTTATATTATCCAATAATTGTATCTTTTCTTTATTAAGAATGTCCAATTTAAACCTTTGTCTTTGATTTATTACCCAAATATGAAGTTTATGGTTTTCATAATTTTTAGGTACATTACTGTGACCATTTTCATTATAAAAATCTTTCAATTGTTCATACATAGCATCCCAATTGTCAATTAAATTTTCTTCAATTTTATTAAACAAATCCATAGCTTCAAGCGTCTCATCAAAAATCATAAACTCAGAAATATCAACATATCCCCTTTCTTCGTTATCTCCTTTATCATAACCCTTGCCTAACTTCTCATTTTCTTTCCTAACTTCTTTCTCCAAATCACCAATAAAATTCTTTGCTCCGATATTATCAAAGTTATTAACCAAGTCAAATATAACTGGAGTATTATTCTTTCCAGCTTGCATAGCTCTACCAATTTGTTGATAGTAAATAATAGGTGATACAGTAGGTCTTAATAAAATAACCCCTGTGACATCCTCGATATGAATTCCCTCATTAAACATCTCAATACTAAATAAAAGTTTTACTGATTTAGGATTTTTATTCTCAATAAAAGCCTCTACTTCTGCATTTCCATATTCATAGTTACTATAAACAGAATAAACATCAACTTGTTTTGTTACTTTTGATTGCTTAAACCAATCAACTACAGTTTCTTTCATTTCATCTAAATGAACTTTATCCTTGCAGAATATAATAAATTTGCCATTGTAGTTTTTAGATAAATGTTTCTTGAGAATATTAGGAATGCCTTTACTCTTTTCTAATTTATGTTTCATTGCTTCAATTTCTTTTAACATTTCTTTTTTAGATTCTTCATCATTCTTACTGTTTTCTACTTTAGTTTTGAGATTATTTACCTCATCGTCAAAAGTATATAAAGCACTTATATACTTAGGCATAGGTAATATCTTTTTTACAATTGCTTCAGCAAGAGATAGATTATTAACAATATTACCATTGAATAATTCTTCTCCCATATTCCTTGCATTGTCTAAAAATCTAATATGAGTTGCAGAAGTACCTAATACTTTAGCATCTGGAAAAGCACTTAATAATCTTTGAACCCCATCTCCCCATTGCTCGGCTCCGCATCTATGAAATTCATCAAGGAAAATATACCCAATATTTAACTCTTTTATTTCTGCATCACTCATGTATGATAATTTAGAATAGGTTAAAGTTTTTGTGTTTGGCAATTCTTCTCCTGCTTCATTTATCAATTGTTCTAATATGTAATTAGAAGGTGCTAGAACCACCTTATTTGCTTCAGGATCATTATAGATACACTTTAGTATCAGATATGATTTTCCTGTGCCTGTGGCCTGAACTGCCGCAACTTTGTTTTCAGTTTTCCATAGTGTTTGGATCTTATCATAAGTTTCTTGATTGTGTGGATAAAGTTGAATATCTTTCATGTTGATCGCTCCTTAAATTATATATCTTTAAAAATATCAATCATTTGTTCTTTTGAGGCATGATACATAATAATATCATGTATACAAAGATGGTTAAAAATCTTAATTAGTTTTTCCTGATCATTCTCACTATTTAATAGTTTGTTTATATACTTAGCTGTTCTCCAAGCATCATCAATTAAACTACTCATGCAATTTTAACTGCTATCTTACTTAAATTTAATCTTTTAGCAGCCATCAGTCTAGAAAATCCATCTATACATAATCCATTATCTTTAATAATTACTGGTTTGTCAAAGCATCCGTTCTGTTTAAAGTATTCAATACACTTGTCAACTTTTTCTTTTCTTACCCATTTAAATTCTTTAGGAACAATGATTTTAGAAATTGGCATAAATTTATCTGATCCTGTTGCAAGTCTAGGACTTTTAAAACCTAATTTGTTACTTAATTCTTTTCGCTTCTCATTAATTATAACACATGGCACTTTAGTATGTCCCAAGGAAGATGCTACCATGTAACCGCTATACCCCATGATCAAAGAATACTTACCGTTTGATTCCTCTTTTACAATAATAGGTTTATTTAGTTGAGTTAAATTTTTATTTCTTAACTGATTAACCCTTTTAGATAAATTGCATTTTGCATTAATATGTATTGGTTCGACTAAGGTAATGTCTGATAAGTTTAGCAATTTTACTTCCTGCGAACTGACAAAAGTATTTCTGATTTCTTGGTTTTGTTTTACAATTTCTTTATTCATTTTTAGTTCCTCCTAAATATTATTTGCTATATATAGTATAATATCTATTGCTTTTTATCGCAATAGATATTATAAAATTATTTTTAGGTTGTAATAGGATAAAAGATGTCTTTCGTTTGCTTTACAAATCATCTTGCATTTGTTACAATATAAGTGCATTGTAGCTAGTGCAAAGATGAATCCCTGAGAAGGGAGTAAAAAGGATTAAGAGCAGAAATGTTCTTGTCCTTTTTATTTTTCTAAAATTTGATTTGTTTGTATAAATCCTCTATATATACATAAACTCTGTAATATTTTTCATCCCTACTAACGCTTGAAGTGCACTCATAAAATCACATAATTGATATTTAATACCCGTTACTGAATGTGGTTTATCATTTTTAAATAATAGTCCAAAAGTCTTTTTACAAGAATTTCTAAATTGATTAAAATCCCATTCACCTTCACCATTATACAAATTAACACCATAAATTTGTAATTTATCAACTACACCACAAAATAAATTAAAATTAATATCATCAATTCTTTTTTGTATTTTTGTTTCTAAATCTTCCATATAATCATTTCCTCCTTTACATCGTTAATTCCATCTCAGATATTAATCTATTGGTCTGAGTTAAGGTTTCGCTCGTTGATGCCTTACAAGTACCTTCTGGGCTGTTAGGGAGCAATTCTGTGAGGTATTTAATGTATGCTTCTAATGCATTGTATATAATGTTTTTCTCTTGTTTGGATACTTCTAATGTTTGAGTAATTTTCATTTTGTTTTATTCTCCTACTTTCTTTATTTAATTAATTGATTAATCCTAAATATTGATGTAATAATTCTACCGCATTGGTTAAAGTCCTTACTTTGCCGATGTCATTCATTGAGGTACTTTTTGAATAATCTTTTTTAATTTCAAGTAGATAAATGATAGTTTCTTGGATTAATAATTCTGTTTCGGTCATTGTTTTAAAATCCTCTCTTCTCATCAAGCTTTTATACTAAATCCATGTCATATAATTCATTATGCATCTCTGACATAACCGCATATAAATAATTTACGATGTTCTGGAGGAGTACAAAGGTCTAATATTTTTAATAAATGTTCATATTCATCTACAGTAAATTTAATTGTTTTCTCATTGTCTTTAGTTTTAGATATTAATTGCATTTTTATTATCTCCTTTCTTATATCACTTTAATTAACATCTTATTCCAACCATATAAATCTTCATATCCATACTTAACCATTCCCTTCTTATAAACACTAAACCTCCTATCATCCAATCCTTCTATCACAATTTTAATTTTACCAACATTATATTTGCTCTTGATAAAAGTCTCAAACTCTAATATTTGATTCTTTGCCCAAATAAGAAATTTAATATTGCTTGTACCAGTTATCTTGTGATGGATATATTGCTTTCCATTAAACATCCATTCAGAAACTTGCTTTCTATTATTTCCTACGCCAAATCCTAAATGATAAATTCTAGTAATTCCTTTATCAATATCTTCTTGTCTAGGATAAAATTCATAAAATGCTATCATTGCAGATTTATTGTCAATGTTTATAGAATTCCAATAGCAATTTGTTTGTTTATTTTGTTTCAATTAATTGGCTCTCCTTTCTACCTTTTATTCTTCCATTTCTTCTCATAAACCTTTTTAGTCATTTTCCTATCAGCAAAATCTAAGATATTCTCCGCAGACATATCCTCAAAATTAAGTATATCAAAAATCATATATGGTTGACCATATTTAAATCCAACTGCTACAGAATGTCTTCTGCCAGAAACAATATACCAATCAAGTTCAGGATATATTTTCTTACCTAATTCAATACAAAAGTAACAAATCCAATGACAACAATGCCTACACTGATACCAACCTACTGAATGTTTTAATGGTTTTCTATGATAACACCAGTAATCTGAGGATGTTTTATGATAGGGAGGACTACCCTTTGTCCAAGTAAACCTATGCTTGATATATTCATCTTTTTCTAAATCTTCATCAGATATCTTTGCTTCTAATCTCCAACTTTCCATTAATTCTTCCATCCCTATGTCTAAAGCGTACTGAACATCTTTATGGAATAAATATGGTTTTACTTTTTTAGACCAATGTTTACGAAAATTGAATACTTTTGGTTGGATAAGTTTTATATTTTGAGTTTGTGGTTTTAGTTGAGTTTGCATTATGTAAATCCTTTCTTTATTATTTTACCGTGAAAGCTAAGTTTGATTATACTTGATTTGGAAATTTAACAACATTAGAGTTCTCATCGAAATCATTTTCACTTAAATATTCCTTAAACAATGTTTCTGCATATTTAGTTCCATGTTCTATTGCCAATTGTTTAACTTTATCCTCAAAATACTTCATTAATGTTTCCCTATAAACTTTCTTTAAGTGAACCTTATTTGGTTGAGTTAATGTTGCTAGAATATCTTCAGGGGTTATCTCTTTGATAATTTCTTGAATTGCTTTAGATCCAATATCTTCAATAATTGATTTTTTATCCTTAATAATTCTCTCGAAACTCCCATAAGAACTCAATTTCCATTTATGATCCCATTTATCATACTCTAATCCTAAAGATTTAAAAACTATATCTTTTCCTGATTTATCAAGTTCTTCATTAATTGTTTTTCTTAAATTCTTTTCGTTTAATCTATCATCCACGTAACTACCCAATTCTTCTTTTGCAATTTGTTTTAAGTATCCAATTGAAATTTCTTTCTTAACACTCATTATAAATATCTCCTCTTAACGTCTTGCCCTTTGTCAAGTACGTTTATAATTTCCTAGAAAATCAACAACTTAAAGGACTATTCTTGCTCAACTTTATCAATCACAAGTTTACCTTCTTTGTCATAAATGGGACATATAGACGTTGCGTAACCTGTAGCAATACAATAGTAATTAACTCCAGATTTCTTATCTATTAGAACATAAATATCTGATCCAAAACCTCTACTTTTTGTTACGTTTTTTACTGTGAACCTATTTCCTAAAATATCATCGCCTTTATTTACTCCGCAACCAGTTAAAGCGACAATTATAATAATTGATGCAATTAATAACTTTTTCATAATTGTTTCCCTCCCACAGCATTATATTTATTAATAATTTACTTTGCAGTTTGCAACTCTTTTAATTTAACTAATTTTAAATTAGTCCTGATTTTTGGTGTATATTGTCTATGTATCTGATGATCTTCCTTTTCTTCAAGTAATTTTACTAAAGGTTTTAGATCATTAACTATCCATTTATATTTATTTATAACCCCTCTGATCATATCCATCTGCTCTTCTTGATCTTTGTAATGCCTTCTTTTATGTCTTAATTTTTTAAGTTCTTTAGATAATTGGTATCCTTCACAAGCATTAAATTTAGTAAGCTCTACTTCATGTAAAAGGTCATCTTGCTCCGAATGGATGTCTCTAATTTTCTGATTTATAGAATCCATTTCATATTTTAAAGTTTCAAATGATTCAAGAATTGTTTTGATTAATGGAATTACATTCATTATTTATTTCATCCTTTCTCCAGTCTAGCAATACTTTAATAATCTTTTCACGTCTGGTTAGTTGTTTCATTTTCTTTTCAACCTTTCTATTTTATTTTAAATTCTTTCCTCGCTATATTTTGAATTTCTCTTAACGCTTGTAATATTGAAGGGATTCTAATAGCTGTATGTCCTTTATTCAAACTGTTAATTAATCCATCAATATAGGCTTGAATAATTATTTCTGTTTCGCTCATTTGTAAATCATCCTTTCTATATGTTTATTTTATTATATAACTCCTTGAATATTAAATCAAGGAGTTATATAAAATTATTTATTACTGCAATGGAGTAGATTGTTCAATATATTCTTGATTTGTATATGTATTATCTTGATCTTCTATGTATTGTTCTTGTTTTTCTCTAGGTAAGTGAGTCCAAGAAACCCCTCTTGCTATATTAGTTATTGTTGACTTACTTACGTCATATTTTTCCGCTAATTGTTTTTGAGTGGCTTTGCGATTTATTATTGCGTCAATTATTTCTATTGCTTGAGTTTCTGTAAGTTTAGACTGACTGTTTGAACTACCAATATTTTTATCTCGTTTTTTAAAATATCCATTCTCTTTTATGAACGGTATGGTAATATGTCTCCACGATGTTCCAACTGATATTTTATATACAGTTTTACTGCTAATATTGTATTGTTCCATTATTTTTGTAATAGGTATATTTAGTTTCAATAATTCTAATATTTCTAGAACTTTATCATCTGTAAGTTTGGATGCTTTATTTAATTCTCCTTTATTAAGTTCTCCAATTGCTTGTTTATGTATTTCTGGAATTAATACATCGCAAATTTTCTCCCTTAATTTTACCAATCTTTTTATTTCTGTTTCTTCTGTGCGATATTGTGATAGATTTTGTGCCTTACACATTTCACTTTTTAGTTTTACTGTCTCAGCACAATGATATCTTTTTCCAGTACCTTTTCCCAATCTATTTTTGCTTATTTTTTCTTTTTGTTCATCAGTATACCTTATATTTAGGTTTGTATCTACATAAACAGTTCTCATATTGTATCCAAATTCATCGACATTACTTTTTAATTTATTCGTCCAATAGTCTTCTCTTTCATCTAATTTATTTTTATCATTAACAAATTCTAAAATTTCAAAATCAAAATTTTCTTTTCCATATAAATCATAAGCTCTTTGAAATTTATGATTCTTATGTACTCCTCTTTTTAACATAGAAAAATGTTGACTTTTACGTTGTTTTAATCCTTTCGTTCCTCCAACGTATAGTTTTCCATCTATTTTACAAGTTATTTTATACACACCTCTATGATTTGGTACACTCAACAATTTTCCTTCTTTCTTATATTATTTACTTGTTTTATATTAATGATTAGATATTATTAAGATGTATCCACGATTGATCCACCTCCTTAATTTAATACTGATTTTATAAATTTAAATTTAAATAGATATTATCATTTTCTAATTGGGTTATCCCGATATAGCGCAATGTTTCTTTTGGTGAAGAATGGTTGAGTAGGGCTTGGATTCTGGTAATGTCTACTCCTGATTCATATAATGCCCAAGAGAAGCTTTTTCTAAGTGAATGATTGCTAATAGGGTCTTTTATACCACACTTCTTTGCTGCTTCACTAAAAATACGATGTGACTGCTGGCGAGTAATCGGTTCATCTCCTTTCCTAGATGCAAATAGAGGGATTTGATTAGATGGAATAGTGGAAAGATATTCTGTTAGGGCATCTATCACGTTTTTATTAAGAGGAAAACTTTTTCTTTTAGACGTTTTCTGTTCTTTTAAAAGAATCCTTTCGCTTATCTTACCATTCTCATCTTTAATATCAGACACGTTTAGATTTAGCAAATCAGATATCCTCAATGCAGAATTAATTCCTAGTACAAATAAGGCCCAGTCCCTTAAAGACTTTGATTTAAGATAAACTTTCATTGCTTCAATATCTTGCTTTTTCTTAATTGGTTGGACTACATTCATCTGATAAACCTCCTCAAATCCTCATCGTAAGACCAGAATTGGCCTTATAAGCATCTTTGCTACATCCATTAATACTAACATGAACAATGACACTCAAAACGATTAAAACAGCAATTATGATTTTATTTCGCATGGTCATATCGCTCCTTTCTAATTATTAATTTATCTTAGTTGGAATTAGATACCTCGACCATGATAAATTATATTTACAGTGTAGAATAGATATGACCATATTAATCACTCCTTAGATAATTATTTTCACATTATTAACTATTATGTAGTATCACATTCCAAAATAAGCAATTTCCAATAATCCAGTTTCTTTTAATATCCTTTTTGCCAATGGTCTACAAATTTCCTTTGATTTTCCATGATCGGTCAAAGTAATAGATTTTTTCGTATGTATGTTTTGAAATGTAATGTGTGAACCCTTTTGACGCAATCTTATCCAGTTATATTTCTGTAATAGTTGTACTAAATCATTTAGGGAAAATCCTTTCATTCTCATTAATAATTATTTCACCTCCTTTCTATGGAATATCCTAACAAATACTTATTACTTTAAGTCAATATTATAATCATACTTAATTGTGTTTTCTGGAACTTCTAATACATAATCTGTGCTTTCTTTAAAATTAATTCCTACTAACATCCATTTTTTATTTTTAAAATTTGTTTCATATGTTTTTATTTTCGGAACGTCTGTTGTATTAACTATATGAGTATCTGTAGAATTTGCTGACTCTACTTTTTGACCAAGATCATCTTTAACAATATAGTAGTATCTAAGAGTGTCGTTAACTCTTCCACAACCTAATGAAAAATTACCTTCTATACCTTGGTTGTCTATTGTTGTATAAATGGCTTTTTCTTGGATAAAAACTCTTTCTTGCTGAACATCTGCTAAATATAGAATTCCTCCATTTAAGCAAGCAACTAGAACGCCCATCATACCTCCTACAATTACTCCTAAAGGTGTTGTCACTAGTAGCAAACCAATTCTACCTAATAAAGAATTTGCATCGTCTAAGGCCCAAAACACTCCTATGCATAAACCTATAATTGCTCCAATTATAATAAAAATCATTTAATTTTCCCTCTTTCATATAATTATTTATAGTTTATTTAGGTTTAAAATGGTAATTTTATTTTCTTACTAAAAATGGATAAGGACTTCTTTTTTCCTGATCAAAACCAATCAAGTCAAATATATTTCCCGTATTGAGATTCTTAACTTGAAATGCCATAAATGAAGGATATTCAGGATCTAATATCCTTTTGAGTATTTGTATTTTTTCATCCACATTTATTTTCCATTTATACCTTTCATTTGATAATGTTTTTGTAGCTCTATATATCTTCCCTATCATCTATCATTACCTCTTTCTTTTTAAAATAATTAATATCTAAAAAATATTCTTTCCAGTACCATTACATTCAGAGCATACAATTAATAAATCATTTGCACAAGTATATGATGGATTTAGTACGTATTTTCCACCTTCACACCATGGACATATAGAATCATAATATATTTTTGCGTTCAGCACCCATCTCCATAATTCTTTAACTTCATCTTCTGAATCATCTATTTTTTGTTGAATACTATCTAGTGTTTCTTCTTTTAATAGTTCGATTAATTGCTTTTGAACTTCTTTAAAATTCTCAAGATTTTTGTCTGCTTCATTCATTTTAAAACATCTCCTTTGTAAAATAATTATCTTTCCATTTAGTATGATAAGAAGAAAATCGTTCTCGTTTAAAATGTAATTGGATAATAGATTTAATCCATTGTTTCGAAGCATTTATTAAATACATTTATTTTCAACTCCTTCAATCTTCTTAATTAAATAAAACCCTACAAATGTTGTGTATTTACCTCTATTACACTCCTTTGGATTATGTATTACTTTTCTACTCCTGTCTTTGTTTGTTACGCCATATGGGCCTACTTTATGTGACCATGTTCCATCATCATTTTGTCTGTACCAGTGATAATCATCATCTGCCATACAAAATGCTACTTTCCAGCAATCATTATCTGCAATATGTTTTTCATATGTTGTCTTAAGTAATTTATAACCTAAACGTCTTAAATCTCTCCTTGCAGAATTAAGTATCTCTTTGCTTGTTATTTCTATATCTTCGTAATCTCTCCAATGATCTTTACCTTTTCCTCCTAAGTATCCTGGTTGACAATAATCATAATCTTTGTAAGGTTTATTGGTGTATGGATTATTAAGTTGATTAATGGCGTATGTGTAGCAATTATTATTTTCTCTTCTTGAGAATTTTCTTGCGATTGAATCATTAAAAGTTAAACCATTATATTTAGATATTGTTTGATTCATCGGCTTTTAACCTCCTTAATATACTTTATCAACTCACAATCAACCTTCCACCACATTTACAATGATATTTTTCTGGATTTCTAATCACACCGGATATACGATCTTTATATACTTTTATATGGCATTTTTGACACTCAATAGTATATTTAGCATTCTTTGATATTTCTCTTTCTACTCCAATGTTTTCACAGGAATTGGTTCTAGAAATATTATATCCGTATGTTCTGTTCATTTTGCTTATATGAGATTTCCATAATGCTTGATGATTCATAGAGTCATGACAGGTGTGGCATATTTCATGTGCTAAAGTTTGCTTTGCCATTTTATCTTCTGCTTGATCAAATATTGAAGATAATTCAATAATAAATTTATCTGATTTCTTAGAGCATCTTCCAAATCTTTTTGCTCTGGTATTGATAATTACATTTGGATCAATGTTTTGAGATATTGGGATATTTAGTTGTTTTGCTTCTAGGATTACTTCTTGGAGAAGTTTATTGTATCTGCTCATTTTGATTCATTCTCCTTTGTAGAATATATTTTTAATAATCTTTCTAAAGACTCTAGAGTTACTTTCATCATTGGGACAGATTTGATTTTAATTTTACCAGAAAAGATTTTAAGATTTACTGCTCTGGTATCGAATTTATAATCATTGATATGATACATACCATATATGTCCTTCGTTGCATTGTACTTAATGAGTAAGGCATTGATGCTTGCAATATGATTTTCTCTCGCAATTGACATTTTTATGTACCTCCTTATAATTTATTTATAGATTTATAATATCATGAATCTAACGAAATAGCAAGGGGTAGCTCCGATTATTCTATAATAACTTCAACATCTTCTAACCTTAAACCAATTGGAGAAAACTGAAGACAACCACCTTTTTCATAACATAGATCATCTTCAAGGTCTTTCCAGTAATGATATAGGCATGATTTGCAATTGCGGATTACTTTAATTTTCATCAATTCCCAATGCCTCTTCGGTGAATGAAGTGCATATAATGTACGTGCAACCATTATCTGCTAATTGAGCTAATTCTAAAAACTCCAAAATACATACATTATCTTCCCAGTGTCCACATAAATCATTAGCACATTTTACTTTAGTCATAATTAAATCTCTCCTTCTTAATATATTTATAGAGATTAGAATAATCTAATCTCTATAAATAGAAGTTCTTAATAAGTCAAATAATAAATTTTCTAAAAAATGGTATTTGTATTAATAATATACAACCACCAATTACACCGCCAGTAAATCCTGAAATTCCAAAATATTTACATGCAACTATTAATAGAATCTGAGGAGTAATAATCATGAGTATTTTTTTCATTTATATATCATCCTCCTCTTTAATATGCTCATATCCCAATTCTGGACTTGTATCATTATTATCAAATACACCACTAATAGCTGTAATCATCAACTTTGTACCATCGGTAAAATAGATTTTACACTCATTATAGCCATATTCAATTTTTAAAATTACTTTACCTTTTTCATTAACCATAAAAACAAATCACTCCTTAGATTAAATTCGCAAAGAATCTCTCGTCTACAAATCCATCATAATTTCTATCCGTTCTATAATCCAATAACCACGCATTTTCATTCAATACAAAATCTAATGCTATTAATTGATTGTAATAACGATCCTTCAAACTAAGCGATTTACCAACTGTCCCTTGTTCTTCTTTTGATAATTCAGGCCACTCTCGACCATTCTTAACGGCAAATACTTCTGTCCAAATATTATCTACTGATTTCTTTAAGATGTCTCTATTTTTAACAATTGTTTCTAAGTTTTTCATTTTAGTATACACTTCCTTTCCCTTATTTGAATTACCTTTGAGATATTCTGCACATCTTGTACAAACATTATTACCTAATCTTCTACTTTCAAGGAGGTCAATATCTTCTTTATGATAATTACCTTTACATATAAAACAACGATATAATTTTGGTTTCTCATCTTTTATTACAATTTTCTTTTTGAAGAAATCAAACATTATGTACACTCTCCTTTTCTCAATTAAATTTTTCGCATGTTTCATCTTCCATTACAATTTTTTGATATTTAGAACACCAAAGACCATCTTCATCCGTCACCATAGATCGACCACAATGCATACATAGTTGCTCAAGTTTTTTTGTTTCACATTTTTCTATTTCCAAAATACAATTCTCATGTCTTTGAGTTTTATACTTCTTCAAAACTTTGTCAGTTGCTTGTGTTTTTGATCTTGCCAAAGGTAAATGACAGTGTAAATTTGTACAATCTAAGCATGTTTCTGGCAATTCGTCAACAGTGATTTTTAAAATTTTCATATTTTTAAATCTCCCTCTTTCATATAATATAAAAGCGACAACCTAAAGTAGTTTTAAGAATCTTAATATCTTATTATGAAGCAATACATCTTCTAAATAAACTTTCTTAGGATACTCCCATACTGTCTTACCATTGCGAACATAGTGGTATATTGCAAATTTTTCTTCTCCGTCTTGTGATTCTTCAGATGATGATTTAACAAGTAATTCTAAATTTCCATCATCATCCTTGCCCATTGATTTATAACCAGATTTTAATAATGATTCTCTGCTTCTGTAGGCCATCTTCTTTCTCTCCTTTCGAAATACCAAGAAAAATATTTCATTCGAATACTTTGATATTTACTTCTACCCTACAAGGATTAGCATTTTGTCCATATCTGTTTAATTCTTCTGATGCTTTTAATGCTTTATCAAAATTGACAAATCTTTGAGCATCAAGAATAGAATTATCCCACAATTCATATCTATCATCGTAATATTTATTTTGTCCGTTTACTAAAATATAATATGTTTTTAACATATTTATCCTCCTTCATAATCCTTAAGAAAATTTTAAACTATTTTTTCAATTACCCAATCTCCACTAATTTCACTAAAAGAAATACCATCATGATTTTCTAATTTCTTGCATTCATTAACTAACCATTCTTCATTATCGTTATCTAATAGAAATTTTTCTAATGTCCCTTCAAAAACATTTTCACCATCGCATGTAACTTTAATAACCATATGTAGCACTTCCTTTAATTTACTTCTTAATAATATTCTACTACATCCTGCAAGTAATTACAAGACGTAGTAGATAATTATTTTTGATTTATTGATATGTATCTATTCTCTTCTGTCCTAATTCACAATATGTATTATTTATTTCAAAACCTATATAATTTCTATTTAATATTTTTGCCATTACACACGTTGTCCCACTTCCTGAAAAGGGATCTAAAACTATCATACCTTCAGTTGTAAATGCTTGTATGAAATCACTTGCCAACTTATCTGGAAATGTGGCAGGATGTTGTTTCTTTAATGTTTTTGCTCCACCTGTTTCTCTGGCTGAATTCTTATAATGTAATATTGTACCAGAACACTTTAAATCATCTAATTTTACAACTTTATAATTTTTTATTTGTTCTCCATTAGTACCCCTACCTCCAAGAAAATTTTTACTTTCGTTTATCTTTTTATATTCTTGATTAACTGGAATTTTCATATGTTCTTTGCTAAAATATTGAGGTCTTTTACCCCTAATAAATATAGGGATGTATTCATGGTCTACTCTAAATCTTTTATTCCACCATGCTCCTGGTGTTCCTCCACGTTCATAAAGGCAACATTCCCATAAATCTAATTCAGTATTTTCACACCAATCTACAATTGTTTTAAAACTTGTTAATGATTTCCTACCATCTTTGGTTTGATCTTGAATAACCATTACACATATCCCACCATCTTTTAATACTCTGGAAATTTCCTTACCAACAAGAGGTAAGTCCAATATCCATTCTCCTTTTTTATAATCTCTAACATTGTCATATGGCGGAGACATTAAAACTAAATCAATTGAGTTATCATTTAATAATTCTATTCCCTCCATACAATCCATATTATATATTTTATTTAATTCTAACATTTAATTCCTCCAATTTTATTTTTATAATCAATTAAAATGCAATTTTTATAGGATATAGTGAACCCTGAAACGTAGGTATAGCTTGATTTTTAGTTTTATGAATTGTTGAAAATTATTAATTTATTCATATAAAAATTGATAATATTCTGTAAATTCAACTTCAGTAAAATCTGCGTAATCAATAATAATTCCATCAGGAGTTTTTCTTGTGTATTCTATACAATTTTTACAGCCATACTTTTCTTTTATTATAGTTCCTTCATATATTTCATCTTTATTTATATAGGGTAGCATAAGTTCTAAATAATCTTCATCCCATAATACTTTAAATTTAACTTTTTTACCTATCCATTCTGGTGTATACATTTTAATCTTACCTTTCTTAATCAAAATCTAAACCATTAAACACAAACCAAGTTTCTAACAATCCTTCATGATTAACATTAATAAATATTTGATCTGATTTGTCTAGAATATCTCTAAGAAAATAATAAGTATGTTCAGTATTTTCTCTTGACGGTATATTTAAACTATGCTTAGTTCTTATAATCATATGCATCTCAAAATTATTGTCTATGATTTTAACTACATCTTCACCATAAAAATGATCAAATTTTTTCTTGATATTGTTTAGAAATTTTTCTACTTCTGATTTTTCTTTCAAGGCATATCATTCCCTTTCTAATAAATTTTTGTCTAATCAACCTCAACAAATGCTTCCCAACCTCTTGACTCTGCCTCACCAATAATAATTTCTTTCCAATTTTCACTTATTGGTGGATTTTCTTGATCTTTAATTCCCATATAGGTATAAGCTAAAGTAAAGTCATCTCTAAGTTTTACTCCTGATTCGTTTAAGGTTTCTAATAATGCATCAATTGCTTTTGTAATTGAATTAAAAGAACAATATATTGATACATCTCCAGATACTTCACTTTGTTTACCTTTTGAACTAAAAAATGCAATATGAGTTTTAACTACCCAGTCTCCTTCATCTACTTGAAAAACTTCAATTATACTTGATGTATGAATCATTTTTACACTTCCTTTTATTTTAATAAGGATGAATTTGTTATTTTATTAACTCATTGTGAATTCTTTCAAAGTTCTCTTGTATTCCTTTTAAAAGTCTATTACTTCAATAGTGAATCTATCTCCCTCATTCCAAATACCCCAACTTAGTATAACTTGTTTTACTGTTTCGGCAAAAGTTTCAATTCCAATATTATCTTCTATCTCTTCATTATATGCTGTCATTCCACGTATATCAATACGTAAAAGTTTTGCTTTCATTTATTTCTCTCCTTTCAAATAAGTAATTGAATTGATTTACTCATATCCAAATGCCTTCCAACCATCACTTTGATCAAAATAAATCCACATTAAATATCCTTTACCATCTACGCCTACAACCTCAATTCCTTCTATATTGCTTTCGTCTTGATCATATAAATCTGATTCTTCTTCATCCAATAAATGTAACGGCATTGTAGTGTTGGCATCTCTTACAATATACCACTTTTTAGTATTTTCATTATCTATGATAAGTATTGGTTTGTTAAGATATTTAGTTTGGATATCTTTTCTGGATAGTTTATTTAATTGACTCATCTTTAAATTCTACCTCCTTTATTAAATTTACACTAAATTAAACTTAAAATCTATTTCCTTAATATCTACAACTTTCTCTTCACCACTAAGAAGTTTGATTCTTAATTCTGTTCCAATTCCCCAATTATTTTTATCCTTGATTTGTTCCAATATTTCAATTGATTTACCATTGTATATTGCTCTTTCTGGATTTAATATTTGATTATTAAAACTAATTTGATAATTATCTCCTATGTCTCTATTAATATCGCAAAGTTTAATATTCAACTCATTATCATCCGACATAAGAGAAATTAAATAATCTCTAACCTTTAAGGCCAATTCTTTGCTAAGCCATTCAAATTCTTCATTAGATTTCCTACCTGTTTGCATAGAAACTGCTACTGGTTCATCGTCTAGAAAATACATTCTATAACCAACATAGGAGTCCGTACAATGCCAATTACCAATCCAATAAGCTTTAAGTCTGTTTTGATCTACATAATAAAATGCATAGTTAAGTTCAGAACTGAATTCCATTGTATCAACTTGAGACTCATTCTTTTGAGATTTATCAATTTTGTTTGCAATATCAATTAGTTTCATTTTTTATCCTTCTTTCTTAATTTATTCTATCTCTTCACCCAATATAATAATTAGTTCAAATATTTTAGTATCAGAATTAAATCTATTTTTAATACGAGTTTGTGCCTCTCTTACAGATTCAATTGAGTCATACCGTACTGCCTCTATCATCTTCACAAATGAACACATAGGGCCAACATAACCTTTATCTTTTATCCATTTTAATATATATTTTGTTTCCTTGTTCATAATATTCATCCTTTCTTACCAACCAAATAAGTCATTTAAGCTACTTTAAAAATATACATTTAAAATTCAAACATCTTGTCTCTATTAATCCATCTTTTAGCTATTTCCATTAATAATTCATGTGCCATTATTGCGTAAGCTCCCTTTTTTCCAATGTCTTTTTTATAATGCTCTAACGTTGATAATAATAGTTCTTGTTCAATGTTCTCAATATCTCTTTTAATTTCCATTTGTATATATTGATGATAACATTTTTCTAATATATCATTGGGCATATTTTTTAAACGGTATTATTCTTTTCATAATATTTTTTAAATTCCTCCTTAATATCTCATGAAATTCCTGCTTCATGGTAGTCTAAAAGTATAATATCATCTAACGTTATTTTAAGATCGTCTTCCCAAGAATATTGTACATTAATTTTCTCCAATGCGTCTTGTTTATCTTTAGCAAATATAATTCCAAAATACATACCTTGATAACTGGGAGTGCAACTGATATTATATGAAAATAAATTCATATCTCTAATTGAAATAGGTAATGGTATTTCATATTTACTAAATTCTTTTTTGAATTCGGTATCAAATTCAACATCTTCAGAAGAATCAATTCTGCCTTCATTTACACCCCAAACACTCCATCCTTTATACTCACAAACCTTTTCCCATAAACCCAGATCCATTATTTGTTTAACAGTCATTGTAACCTTACTCATCTTTCTTCCTCCTACTCTACCTCTTTTACAAAACCATTCTTGATTATACAATCATAAATATCATCTCTAGTTTTACAATTAGTTCCTTTACAATCCTTAACCCCTTTATGTTTTAAATTCATAAATGGACAGTATTCACCAAACATACTCATTCCAAGGCATAATTCACTAATAGACATACCTTCAATAACTATTGATTTCATTGATTAAATCCTCCTTTATTCTACTACTTCGATTTTATACTTTTCCCTGTTTGGGATATCATTTTCAAATACTTGCTCTCGTATACACCAAAACAATAAATATTTACTACCATCATGATTATTGATCATAAAAGCTGAAGGTAAATATTCCAAGTATCCATCAATCATCAGTTTATTACCTTCCCTTCTGTCATAAATCTTAATATGTTGACCATTTGCCAGTTCTATGTCATTATCAGATTTGTATCCTACTAATTTCATTTAACTTTCCTCCATTTCATCTGCAACCCATTTAATACCCTTAATTTCACCTTCGATTATAGATATTCTCATTTCTCTAAATACAATTGCATCACAATTTTTATTAGGTCTTAATCCTTGGTTTCTTTGCCATTCTAGAGTATCAATAATTTCTGATTGTAATGTACTGATTTCTGCTTTAAGGGTTATGATTCTTTGATTGACTTCATGTAAATTTTTCATTTAATTTTCCTCCTATTCACTTATTAATTCAATATCATTAATCTTAAAAATTTCGATTACATCAGCATCATATTTTTCTACAAAATCATCTAATTCATCTTCTGTATCAAACCATGCGTAAGATTGACAAGTTCCCTTTTGGTGAGTTAATAAATAGTTTTTATCCATTGTATTTTCCTCCTCACTTAAAATTTAGGTTCATATTTTACTGCTTTTTGTTCATAGGTATATTCAGTTTTACCACATTTTTTACAAGTTCTACTCCATCTATTTTTATAAGAATCTCTAAATGAACTTTTAGGCCACATATGAACTCCCTGTGTTTCATATTCTCCTGTTAAATATTCTTCCCTATATTTTTCATGGTTAGATTTAACTTCACTCCATTGGTGATTGCAATTTCTTTCTAAGTTTTCTTGATTAGTTTTAGCATCCTTTAATTGTTGTTCAAGTCTTTTGATATCTTCATAACTCATTGTATTTTCCTTCTTTCATTTTTAATTCAATATCCCATGATATCTATCATTCCTCGGAAATTCCTAAATATATTTCTAAACTCTTAATATTCTCTTTGACATACTCCTTCTGAGCATCCAATATCTTTTGTGTCACTTCAAAATTGATTATGTCCTCATGAGCAAAACTAGAAGAATTACTCATTAATAATACAGTTTCATAAAGTTCTCTAGCATAGGATAAAGCATTTTTCATATCACTTTTATTGGGAGAAAGTTTGTTATTGAGTTCCCTTCTCTCTTCTCCCATCTTTTTAATTCCTTCAGACCAATTAGTTATTGATGTATTGTTTTTCATTAATCATCATTCCTCCTACAATTTCATTTGAACTGTCTTTTACGCTTCTTCATAATTAATAATTTTATCAAGTCCACCCATTAATCTAACTATATAGTTTACAGCACCTTTTGCTGATTCATGACTGCGGTTATCGTCTGTAACGTAAGCATTTGATTCATCACTTCCTAAATAATAACCTCCCTCATGTACTTCCATTTTTAATTCCTCAGATTCAATTAATAGTCCACCATTATCTAGTAAGATTTCAATTAACTCCTCAATTGTTGGTTTATCCATTTTACATCTTCCTTTCCATATAGATTAAAATAAAATCGGGATTTCTTTGGATATTACTTCAACCATTCCAATTCATCTTTATGTTCAACAATATACCATTCATAATGTTTACTAGCATCTTCCCATGCTTCTTTAGAAGTTTTTGCCCAACCAAACCCTACATTACACCACGCAGTTTTACACCATCTTAATAAAGTCCAACTATATGGTTTATTGCGATTATCCCAAGTATGAGGAGTCATGGAAATTTCAATATGCAATTCATTATCCATTTTTGTAATCTCCTTTCAAATAAAGTTTAATTAATTTTTTATTCTGGATGTCTTTCATCATAAGTATCCATCCATTGACCAAGAATTTTTCTAGCTTCTATTTTACCTAATCCGAATTCTTCTCTGAGGTCTACAGAAGCACCAAACATATTAACAGTGCCACTATCTCTTAAATCATCAAGAAATTCAAAATATTCCTTATTATTATCCATTGATATCAATCCTTTCATAACTCTTAATCTATTTCCCACGATTTAAAATTACCACCGTATTGAATTAATTTCCGTACTCCTTGCATCGTGTGAACATCTGCCTGACAATCAATTGATATTTCCATTCTGTTACCCAAAGAAAATATTCTAGCAATTTCAATTTGATTATCAATTTCCATCATAAAGATCATGGTATATGGTTCTCCATTATCTTCATAAAGAGTGTGTAAAACTTCTAATTTCTTACCATTGATTCTATTACCATACCACTCTTGAAGTTTAGCGTAAAATGGAGATTCTTTATTAACTTTGTATTCATCCAACATAATAATTTCCTCCTCTAATTTTGTGACATCAAATTATCTTTGCTAGGATTCGGCATCCACTTAGATAAATTTACTTCTTCTGCATTGTCAATATGTCCAATTACCCACCATTCATAACCATCTTCATATTCAGCCATTAAAGTACCACTACCTAAACTAGTGCTTAAACTATATCTATAAAAATTATCTTTCGAGAGAAATTCTTTACAAATTCTATTTCCAAAAGTTCTTCTGTTGTATTAAATTTAACGACTTCATTTTCAAGTCCTGTAACAAAAGCAGGTCTATGTTGTCTAATTCTATTCATAATTAATCATCCTTCCTTTGGTTTCTAATTCTGACTCTAAGTATTTTTGTTCTTGTGCCAGAAACAAATCTATTGGAATACTAAATCTTACAAACCCACTTTTATAATCATAAACCTCTTCTGGTTTCTCGCCAAATCTATCTAAGATAATTCCAGAACCTTCATTAAATAAAATACCTGCTTCCCATTTTCCATTTTCTACTCTTTGAAATCTGCAAATTTCCATTTTGTAAAGTGAATAGATATTTTTCATAGCTGATTTCTCCTCTTCTCTCTTTGAATCTTCAAACATTTTAACATAATGTAAAATACTAGCCAAATGTATTTGTTCTAAATTTTTAAAATTTTTGTCTATCAACGCAGGTATAAGAATGGCATCATTTTCTTTCTTTGATTTTAGTTCATAAGAAGTTAATTCTGCTCCATCTGGATACAATTCCTGCATATAGGTAATTGCCCCTTGAATTTGTTGATCAATTAAGGAAACAACTTGTGGTAATAACATTAAAATCATCTTCTTTCTTTTAAATTAATTTAGCATACGAAATAGTATTTTTAATGGTTTACCAAATTTCAACATCTTGATTTTTATTGAATATATGGTATTCTTTGCCGTGGATATCTTGGCAAATACCAATTGTTTCAACTTTAATATCATTTTCAATAGGAATTACTTTTTGAACAACTAAATCTTGAGTCCAATCTTGATGAGTGATAATGTTTCCAACACATAATTTATTAGCTTTAATAGTTTTCATATCCTTCGAAACCTTCCTTTCAAGGCAAAATATTTAGAGTTTAATAACTAGCGTATGTTTTTAACTCCTCAGATTCTTGTTCATTGTGTTTACTCATAAGCATTTTAAACAGTTCTCTACTGTCTGTTCTAACTTTTGCTTGGTGTTATTTGTCTTCACATGTAAACAATACATTTTTTAATAACATTGTTGTTAATAATGATATCTGCTTACTTGTTAAATCATATTTTCCCATAATTCTCATCTCCTTAATGTAATGACTATTAGTCCCAATACGCTAAATCATTTTCCCAACCTGGATAATTCATGTTCAACCAAACTTCACATTGAAACTTTGCCCATTCTTCAACTTGATCCCTATGATCAAAAAATTTCCAATGATTATCTTTAGAATATTCGAAATCTGTTTTAACTAAATCCGATTTAAATAATACTATTCCATCAAAATCATAAACTTCAAAATGAAAAGGTTGAGAATACTTTTCATAGCCTGTAAGGGGTTTATATTTAGGATTCTTTTCTCTAATTGGTTTTTTTACTTTCTTCACAGAAAATATTTCATAGGTATCTTCGTAACCATAATAATATCTATCGTCTCTGTCATAAGAATTTTCTTCTTTTACTTGTTCTAATACCTCTTCATAACCAACTGTGATAAATTCCGGTTGTTGTTCAAATTGTTCTTCGTCATAGTCATGTTTTTCAGAACTGATATGAAATCTTCTATTAAAGTTTATAAACGCATCTCTATCATAAAAAGCTGACTTATAAAATATACTAGCCCTTTCTCTTCCTTTATTGTCTACTAGATTTGACCACATACTATGATCTGTTCTTTTTAAACTCCATCCAGTAGGTAATTCAACTTCCATAAACAAATCATCTTTGTCTTCTATGACTTTTATGCCAATTGCTTTTAGTTTGTTTAAGTATTCGACAGTATCTTTAACATCTCCTCTTCCGTATTTGATAGGTAACTTAGAACTATTTACTAATGCAGACTGCCCTCTCTTTTCTTGATTTTCAATTGCTTTGCTCACATCCCCTGTTAGTAAAGATTCCATAAAGAATAGATTGCTTTCTGTATTGTTGAACATTTTATCATTTCCTTTCTTTCTCTTTATTTTAGATTATTTCAATTTAAAAACTAAACTATCTTCACTATCCTCAACCATAATAATATCATCTTCCTGATTAATATATTGCCTAATTTCATCAAAGATATCATCAGTCACCATGATATTAATGTTTCCCCATACCCTAGTCCACATTTGATTTTTCTTAACTGTAAGAGTTAATTTCTTGTCGGTTACAGGACTTTCAAGCCATTCAAGGATTGATTTTGATTCGTTGCTCATGTTCTTCCATATTAGATTTTTCATTGGTTTTCCTCCTATTGTTTTTTTCTTATGCATAAACAAATTCATACTCATTTTGATTAAAATGAAAACTCATAGTTTCAACACTCATCACCATATCGTTATGTTCTTCTAGAAAATTCCATGTAATAACATAGCTATTTTCAGCTTTGATTGCTGTATATATTACTTCTTGCATTCCTTTTACTGTACTTCTAAACTTGAATTTATCGGGCAAATTTAAAGTTTTTTCAGAGCAATCTCCTTTAGATTTGGTTAGATTATAAAATCTAGTTGACATTTCTCTCAATAGTGCATGTTCAACACTAATCATTATCAGCATAGTTGTTGGATTTGGAGTTTGTTTTTCAATTAAATTAACCATATCTCTTAAAATTCCATCTTTGAGAACTTGAGTTTCTTCATGCTCTTGAAATTCTTCAAACGCTTCTCTTAGTTTCTCATCAGAAAATAGTGAAAACATTTTATCCATTGTCATAATGATCCTACTCCTTCAAATTGCTTGCCCTTTTGTCAAGTCAATTATTACTTATAAATACTAAACTAAATTAATCTGATCATTTGTCCAGTCTGTTTGATAGTATCCCGTTAATTCTCCTTCTTCCTCTACTTCATAAATTATACTCCATTCGATTAGTTTTTGTATTTCCAATTCGATGTTTTCAAGAATCCAATTTTTCATTGTTTTAGAAGAAATGGAATACATTAGAATTTTTTCAAAGGAATCTAAAATATCTTGGTGTGTAGTATAAAGAGTTTCCTTTACAAGTTTGACAATTGTTTGTTGAACATCATTTTGTAATTTCATGGTTAATCATCCTTTCATTGTTTAACATTTGTCAAGTCAATTATATACTTGTAAAAATTCTAATATTGCTTTCAATCTCATCTTTGAGTCTTTTAATAGTTTCCTCAGACAATGAATAAATTTGCTCCGACATCAATTCACGTTCTTCTTCAGAATTTGTTCTTCCAGTCATTTTCCAATATATAAAATCCGTTACAACATCTCTTAAATCATTTGTACCATTGAAATCTACCATTATTAATTCCTCCTATCCTTAATATGAAATTGGACATTCAAGAGATTATCTTACTAATCTTTTTACACCTTTGAATACCATATATAAGATTAAAACACTTGGAATTCCCCATACATATATCGTTAGAATAAAAATCAGATATGAAATGTATTGATTTGCTACAGTAGTAAAAGACAATATCAAGATTAGAGTAATAATACTTCCAATCCAAGATATAAAGACAGGTTTAATTTTTCGTTCAAACTTTTGTAATTTGCGTTGAATGACTTGCTCTCTTATTTCAGCCATTTTTTCATTTAGAATTTTATCAGTGTCTATTTTTGTATTCATTCTAAATTTCCCCCTCAATAATAATTTTTACTTCCTACCTTTATTAATCCAGTCTTGATGCTTTTTATCTAGTTCTTCAATTTTATCAGAATGTTCAATAGTCAATTCTTGATTCTCTGTATCATAATCCGCAATTAACTTGTCTGATATTTTCTTGACTGAATCTAAGTTGATTTCAATTTTAAGTATAAAAACTGGTTCTACACATCCATCTTCAATCAAATCTTTTCTAAACTGAATTACCCCATTAACTTCTTCAAAATCTATGCTACACTCCTCGCAGATACATTTTTTATCATCCCAAAATACTGCCTGTGGGTATCTCCCATCCTCAAAACATTCTCGACCACATACCTTGCATTTCATTTTAATCATTCTAAATTTCTCCTTCCTAATCCATTAAATCTTCAATCTTAACCCCTAAAGCATTTACTAACCTTAAAGCATTTTCAAAACTAATATTGGTCTTTTTACTTACTTTCCGATATTGATAGATCGTTTCAATACTTAATCCAGTTTTGTCGGCTAATCCTTGACCATTCCTGTGATATTCTGAGTTATCAATAATTCTTACTAAATTGCGTTTTATGACAGTAGAATCAGTTGCATTATATTTTGCTATAAGTGATTCTAAATCCTTCTGCTGAATGTGATTCATTTTTCTATGTATTCACCTGCTTTCTGACTGATTTATTTTACTTCTTGTGTATATTATACTATTTGGCAATTGGTATGTCAACCCCAATTTGATTAAAATAAAAAATATTATTTTAGTATTTATAATCCTATAAGTTTGCGTTTTTATTCCAAATTTAATTTATTATAAAAATCAGTATAATCATCAATGAACTTTTCTGCCTTCTCAAATGAACCAAAACAACCTGCTAAATTGTAAGGGTTTTCAACGTCATTGATGGTGATGTGTATTTTCTTTTTTGCCTCTGAAATTGAAATAGATAATAGTTTAGGATCTGGATATGCTCCACTAACTCCTAGTTCAATTAATTTTTCAATAAAAGTCATTTTATTACCCTTTAGAACTTTAAACTCATTTTTTGATGACTGGTTGTTCATGCTTTTATAGTTAAGATAATTGATTTTCTTCTCATCAAATGGATAAAGTGTAATTAAAACCTCTTTAGCTTTTGAGAATACAAGGATTAGTTTATTCACTAAAACATGCATTATTTCACTTTTTCTTTTGCAAAGGTTTTTATGCTTATGGTTGTAGATAAATGCCTCTAAATATTTTCTTGCTCGTAGAATATCATCTGAATTCCAAGTTACAAATCCTAAACATCTTTCTAAATAACGCTCACAAGCGTGTGTAGTGATAATCATTATGTATTTTCTCCTTTCTATTAATTATACTCGAATATGGTATTAGATTAAAAGTATTATTTGCTCGTAGATGTATTTATATCTCTTCTTACTCCTAACGTATATCCAATTAAGATAATAATATTAACCAAAGTATAAACCGTAAATATAACAAGATGAATATAACCATTATAACCAAATAATTGATGAACAAACTGATACATAGAAAACATAAACAAACTAACACCTAAATACAAAATAATGATCATTGCGTAAAATGTTTTCATAATTAAAATCCTCCCTTGAAATAATTTTTATAATAGGTTTATTTAAGACTTATCTATAAATCTTGCCGTTTCTAAAACCAAATTATGAATATTATCTAGTGTGTTTAAGACTGTAACCCTAACGTTTTTATCTTTAGCATCTTTCCAAATATCTTTCCATTTATCAATGTTGTAATCAATATATGATATTTGATCCAGAATCTTTTGCTTTCTTATTAAGCCGAACATATATAATCAATCTTCCTTTCTTTATAATCAGATAAGTTCGTCATTTTCTGGGAATTAATCTTCCCATCCAAATAATCCAAAACTATCATACATATTGAAATTATCGTAAATATACTCTTGTGCTTCCTCCTCTGTATTAAAACTTTTACTTAATATAGTGTAAAATCCTCCGATAGTTAGACCTATGTTATATTTATTGAGCACATTGCAGTAATATATTTCTGCTGAAACATTTCTCTTACCTATATAAATATCTTTTCTCATTTTAAAATTCCTCCATTTAAATTAGTTTCAAATGTATTTTCTGGGTTAAAAATCAATGGGACATTCGGCTGTATCTTTAATTTGTTTAAAGAATGATAATTGATGATTTGCATCACATTTATATTCAGAATTATATATACAGATATCAACCAAACAATGTTTTTCTTCTTCTAATAAACTTAATGCTTTCGAAGCAATAAATATACACTCCTCAAAACAATCATAATCACTTTTCCCTGTCATATCAAAAGTATCACATGCATTTGAAATTTTCTCTAATGCTTCTTTCATAATTATGAATGTATTCATTATCAATCACTTCCTTCCACTTTTATATTCTTCAGCCAATTTCAATGCTTGGTTGTACAAGTATGGATCACTTTTGATATCTCTGTTCCAACCTGCACTAATAAAAATTAATTCGTTAGTATAATATTTATTACTCATTGCCAATTGTGCTAATATGTCTGCTTCTTCAATTGTTTCAATACAGTCATAAAGAACAGTATGTGTTTGAGTGTCAAAATTAATTTTATAGATTGAGTATCCCATTAATTATTCATTCCTTTCTTAGCACTTAAAACACTAGTTTTATAAGGAGTTATAACTAACATTTAGGTAAGAATTCTTTAAACCTATCATAGTTATTTATTACCCATTCAACTGGGGCAACCCAACCATTTTGTGTCTCTCTGACTTCTTTACTATAAGGTTGTAAATGTCCTAATAAATATAAAGCAGTTCCATGATAAAAGTGTATATTATTTTCTTCCCATATGCGTTTATAACTATATACTTTATCTCCATGAGCAGTTATCAATCCTGTTACGCTTGGAAACTTTACACCAATATTTTTAAAGAATATAGGTAAATTTTCTTCTAACCATTCGTAATGATTCATTATGTAACCTCCTATATTTTATTTTGCTTCCCATTAGGATATAAACCTATCATATGTGGCTTATATCCTCTTAGATTTGATATACAATCAAACGCTCAATGCCTAAAATAACACTTACACTTAAATTTATCCTCTTGAGTAATTGATACTAATTCATATCCTCTAGCTAGTTTAATTGCTTCTGCTTGAGCAAGTATAATTGCTGATTGCTCATTAGTTGCAGAGACTTTGTACTCTTGCTGTGTAGTTCCATTTGTTAGAATTATGATGTATTTATGTGGAATCATTTTATTTACCTTCTTTCTTTGATTGATTTTACTACGAATGAGTGATTTTAAAACTTTATTAAAACAATTCTATCAATGTAAATTTCCCTTCTCTCTTCATTTAAAATCTCAAGTAAAGCAGTTCCCCTTTTATGAGAAAAATAAATATTAGATACTTCTATTTCATTTTCCTCATCGCGTTCTTTGTTTATAAAATATACTACTTTCACAAATTATCATCCTTTCATTTAAAATTATCCTTGGAAAGACTGTTTTTATCGTACTATTCCATCTCATCGCAACCTAAATCTTCACTACGGTCACTAAAGTCAATGCTTGATTTAATTTCTGCAACTGTATTACAGACCGCAACCTTTCCATTATTAAATTCAACACCCATACCATTTCTTTGTGCCTCTTCAATTACTGCATTAATTTTATCTGTATAATACTTAGGGTTATATCTATCTTGCATATTAATCATTTTATTTCTTATTTTAATATCACATTCAGAACAACTGATATCAGGACATTCAATATGTTTTGTATAACAATGTGCCATTTTTATCATCATCCTTTCTAAAAATTATTTTAAGCCGAAATTCCATCCCTTATCTCTCTAAACAATTTCCAAAAATCTGACCTATCTTTATTTGAATTTGTTCTTAGTGCATAATAGTTTCCTATTAAATTACCCCTTCTGTCATAAGCCTGATTATCAATGTATAAACTGGTATCGCCAAAATCTTTAACTGCTTCTTCATAAATTGAAAGTTGATCTGCACCAAAATTAGTTAATAAATTTTCTTCATGATATTCGTCATAATCATCCCAATCTAGCATCATGCTATCAATTTCATCTTGCCAAAGTTTATCATCTAACGCCTTGTTATTTTCAACTAAATGTAAATATATTACCTCAAAATTATACTTCATATAATTAAGTTTTTCAAGCGTACTGATATTTACGTAATTATTTTTGCAATATTGATCCGACCAATATGTTCCGTCAACAAACATAACATTTTCAGAACCATTAAAGAAATTTTTATAAAATATCCTACCGTTTAGATATGAGCCATCTGTGCAAATTTGAAGTTTGTTTAAGATTTTAGTGTCTCCAAGAATCTTATTGAAAAACTTTTTGTCTGCCTTGGACACATTGTTGCTATTGATAAATGATAGGATTCTTTTGACCATTTGCTTCTTAGGGAGTTTTAAACAATTTCTTTGAGCGAAGGATACTTTTTCTTCGTTGGTTAAAATTCTACCCATTCCATTTGTACTTCCGATTGCAGGAATTAAATTCTTTTTCATTATGTACACACTCCTCTAATTTTTTAATTTATAATAATTTCAAATAAAAGTTATAATTTATGCCAGATAACTTAAGATATCAGCTTTCATAACGTCCATGTTATAGATATTTAGAAAATTATTAATGAATTCCTGAAGGTTTGTTTCCTCAATTAACAAAGATTTACTGTCATTTAACCATTCCTCACACACAACTATACCTTTTTTACCACAATATTTATATCCACTAACATTTGGATTATAACATCTTTGTTTTATACCACTATATATATTTATTAACCTCTTTGGAAATCCAAAATTTGCTTTCATTTTCTTTAACTTCACTTCCTCTTATAAAGTTTTTGATTATCCGATCAATTTCGACTTTTCATAGTAGTTATACATTCTTAGCATAGGGATTTTCACTCTTAACAAACCAAGTCCAATTTAATCTATCTGCATCAACAATGGTTAATTTACCTTCCTTGTTATATCCTGCATTATCTGAACAGTCTAAACATGGAACAAGTTTTAAAACTTCTGTCATAGCTTGGGAAGACATTTTAATTTTTTCACACACATACCAAAATCCATAACTTTGTTCATACTCGTATATCTTTGGAAAATGAATAACACATTCTTTCCCTTGAATATTTTCAAAAATTGTTATTTCGTCCCAATTAATACAAGATGCTCGTATTGATTTTGCAACTTTTAAAACTTTTTCATTTGACAAATCATAAACTATTCTATCCATACCTTCCCCTAATATGGGGAGTGTACATTCAATTGATTGCACTATATCATTTTTATCATCAAGAATTATAGTCAGTTTATCTTCGTAAGTTATTTTAGACATTTTAAATCATCCTCCCTGTTATTGTTATCCCACCTAGCAGGATTGTTATAAACCCTGCTAACGCTCTAAGCTTGAGGTCTGTTTATACTGGCTCAGACCAGTTTATTAATCTTCCTCAAGCTCATCAAAATTCCTACTACCACAATTAGGACAAAAGTTTGTTGTTCCACTTTGACTATAAACTTCAAAAATTTCTTCACAATCACTACATTGATAAATCATATCATTTGTTAATCTTAAGTCATCATTAAAAAGGTCTTTTCTTACATCAATAATCATTTATAATCAATTCCTTTCTTGATTCATATTTATTAAGATTCTTTCCAATAATTAGTCCAAGCTAATTTTATAGAATCAATTGTTGCATTACTATTAACTATTACATTAAATCCATTAAAAGTTCCTCCAATAGAAAAATCATTTCTTTGATTTCTTTTAACCATTCTGTTCCATATTTCAAACAATCTTTCCACATACTTAATAAAAGATTCCATATCAAATGGTTCAAACGTTCTTACTAACATAATAAAATTCCTTCTTTCTTTTATAAATTTTATTCCAATAAAGCTTGCTATTCATGCTATTCATGCTAATTTTGTTATACTAATACTTCAATTCCAAATCCACCATCTAATGCTTCTATAACCTCTTCTAAACTATCACATTCAAGACTATCCCAACCTTCAAGCCCTTTATCATCATCCATTAATATTAAATATTCAATTACTTTGTCTACTGGCACTCTATCAATAATGTTTTCTCTTTGATGTTTGTTAACTACTTCATACTCTTTACCTGTTTTTTCTGAAAGAAATTCAATAAAATCATATTTATCAATCTTTTCTCTCTCGATTAACCATTTACCCTGTTCTTGATCATACTCGCTGTTATAACCTTCTAGCACTCTACTAATCCAAAAGTCATTAGTATCCATACATATGAACAATTTCTTGTAATAATCTTTTGCATAGGAAGATAATTCACCTTTGTTAATTAGTCGATTCATTTTGCTTGTGACATCGTAATATTTTGCAAATTTCATTTTATTATTTCCTTTCTAATTTAGAATAATTTAAAATAATAGATTTAATGGATTAACGATACCATTTGACAATACTCAAATAAAACTTAAATCCATAAATATATTGATCCTGATTTACAATTGCTTGCTTGAATTTATAAGTCATGCAAACTCGCTCCTTCGATTGTTATACAAATATTAAGGATAATCATACCAACCATTCAAAATTATCCTCACTTATTTCCTTTTCATGTTCTGCTTTTACAAATTCAATATCTAATACGCTACTCATATCAAACAAAGGAAATTGATTGCCATGTACGTTAGTGTTATTCCAATCTTCAAGCATTGACTCAATTTTAGCAAAATCTCTAGACATTACTGCATTGTGTAGTTCCTCATTGACCACCGAGCGATAAAGAACATAATCATTTTTGGATTGTAACTTTTGCATAATAATTCCTCCTAATAATTTAATTTAAGATATATTCCTTGAAATTAATAAATCTAGTCTATGAATAAATCTTTGATAGTACTTTATCATATAGCAATTTGAAGTGAAATATAAACAACATTTAAGATTATCACGTTTTAGTTTTGCTTCGGTTAGTCTGTATTCTGTTAGCAATGGGGTTTGCCTCCTTGTGTCTGGCAATGGCTTAGATGTCATTGTTATGCCTGTTATAGAACATATACAAATTATACCACAACTAATTGGTTACATCTAACTTTCTGAACTTGAGAAATAGTAAAAAGTCCAGTCAGTATTTTTCTGTTCTTTTCTTGATTCCAGAGATAAATTTTCATAAATGCTTTTTGGCCTCTTGTTATTACATATCCACGTTTAAGCCATTGAGCATAGGATAATAGATTATCTCCAGTGTAATTAAATCCTTTTTGATTTGCTTCACGCAAAATAATATCATGATTAGATTTTAGAACATTTATATTTGACATGATAACTCGACAACCTCCTAACCTTCATTGTTATAGCAAAAATGAGATATTTACTTGCTAATTTGTATACCTTAATTTTTACATGGCATAATCATAGTATTTTATTTTAAGATTATACCATGTATCCCTAAGTGATACAAATTAAGCTACCTTTACTTTTCCAGAAGAAACTAAAACAACATCAGATAATTTCATGATCTTAGTTACAGTTTTGTTATTCCATATTCTCAAACGCACTTCACAATATGGTACAGGATCTAAACCGCCTAGATAAGCAATGTGGATAATGTTGCCTGGGTAGAATCTATAAACCATTTCCTTTCCTAAGTACAGGGAATTCAGTTTAGATACAGGGAGAGTGGATAATTTCTTACTACCTTTGATTTTTGCCATTTTAAATTCCTTCTTTCAAATTTTATTTTTAATTAGTGATATAAAATAGAGTATGTAAGATTACTTAGAAATATGATTAATTAATTTCTCAAAGTTTTGGAAGGTAAAGGGAATGTTATGCTCCGCACAGATTGCTTTGAATTCCGTTAGTAGTTTGAGATTCATGGTATTACCTCCTTTGATTTTTATTTTAGGATATAATATTAAGGTTTATATCCTTTATCTCAAATCCATCAAACTATATAGGGCATCTGTTATAATGGATTTAAGATAAAGAGCATAAGCTCTTTAAACATTAACTTACATAAGCAATTGAGTAATTATAATTTGATATTCTTTCGGGAATTTCATTTCCATAATGGTCACAATGTTTTGCAATTGCTGTAATTATCCCCTTTGCTCCCTTGTTGTCTTCTTTGAATGTTCTTAATGCCTTTAGTCTGGCTGAATTATTTGAATTAGCATAAGTGGTAATAGTTTGAATGAAGCGATTGTTTTGGAATATGGTTATTAGATAGCGTTTGTTATTCATGGTGCGACCTCCTAAGTTTATTTATGGGCAACAAATGGCACTTTGATGTGATTACCAATCGGCAATTAATAAACCTTTCTTATCAAAATTCCAACCTAAATGTTCTAATTGTTTCTTAAATGGTATTCCGATTCCTTTATACTGTTCGAAGGATTCTGCTCTTTGTGCATACAATCCCTGTTCTTTTAATCCTTTTTCGAATTTATCATTTTCAATGTAGGTTAAATTACTTTCATGTTTCAATATTTCCGTTCTTACTCTTTCTCCTTCGTTGTTAAATACTACCCATTTTGAAGTTGAATTATATTTTCTCATCTTTCATTCCTCCAATAATTTTATTTAGAGTCTTCAGAACTCTTTTTAGCGTCCATTGCTCTGCTGTTATGGAGATATGACTGTTATGGCATTATGGACGCTCAGAAGGGCTTTAAATGCCCTAGTTTTCTTCAGGGATATATCCCATTGCAAAATATAATACTCTAAGTTTAATTTCTAATTCGCTTAGTTCTTTTGCCGTATCCATTAATCTAGTATAGGCGGTATAGCATTCCATTCTTAAAATCTGATTCGGATCTGAATTGAGTATAACCTCTGCAAAATCCTTTTTCCTTACTTGTAGTTTTTCGATTAACTCCTCTTTGTTTCTTCTGAGTTTTTCAATTTCATTTTGAATTTTATTACTCATGATATGTATTCCACCTTTCATTCACTTCATATTTGATCAAAGTCTTTTAAACTCTCCAAGCTCTGCAATGTCGCTGTTATTGATTGTAATGCGTGTTTGGAGGTTTTAAAGGGCTTTGATTGCCCTAACGTACTACGTACTTTCTAGTCAATATTTTTAAGCCTGACTTACTTAAATAATAATACTGATCATTAAGTTTTACTACTTCTCTTATATCTTCTGTTAAAAATACCTCCCTTTCAATTAGATCATCTTCTCCGTCCATTTTTACCCTTCTTACATCGGTCTTTTTTAGAGTCATAAATTTATCATTCCTTTCAATTTCCCATATAATTATTGATTGATTGGGGTTATTGATCCCATGCTTTTAATTCTAAATTATCAAGAACATGTTTCATTGTTTCAAGTCTTATTTCATATTCTTTTACAAGTTCAATATCCCCATTTTCTAATGCTATTTTTGCATTTATTCTATAGTGTTCGTGTAGGTGTAAAATTTTAGCCTTTTCTAATTTATTCAACATTCTAACCACTCCTTAATATTTTTCTTAACTTTACCCCGAAAGAATAGACAACAACCTGTTATGTCGTTCTGTTATGATGATATAGTTATTGCTTTACATTAATATTATATATTATTTTTGTATTAGTGTAAAGCATTTAGGCATTGTCAAGATAAATTATTTTAGTGATTATACTAACTTTACGCCAACATCAAGAGTTTAGAAGTTTCAACAATAAAATAATCCTTATTACTCATGACATTTGCATAGGAATCTTTGCCTTCAAATTCATCGATAATAATTTTCTCTTCCTTTGTCATGTCTTTATAATTTGATTTGCCGTAACTAGGAGGGAGCCAACCTTTTCTTTGTGAACCGAATAAATTGAATTTATGTAGTAGATCCATATTTGTAAATTCAATATGACAAGTACCTTTCTTGAAGAATGAAACAGTGAAATATTTCAAAGGTATTTTCTTTGTATCTCCGTAACCTTCAGCAAACTTCAAACTTTCCTTAATATTTACATCTTCGGTTATGCCTTGGTCTAAGTAGTTAAAAACCTTCTCGATATCTGTTAACTTATCAACTACCTTATAATCATAATCTATTTGGTTTTTATCCCAACTATTGAACCCATTAAGAACAGTAATAACCTTTTTATTAATCTTCCACGCCTTATTAGTTTTCCATCCGTTATAATAATGTACATTTTTTGATGTTTCATCGTGCCAATGGTGTTTATGGGAAAATTCCTCGAATAATTTTAGAATAGTGTCCTCAACACCTTTGACCATTTCATTATTTAACTGAATTTTAATAGTGTAAATGTTATACAAAGAGAAGTCATAGTCTTTCAATTCACTGATTTTTGATCTATATTTTTCTCTCAAGTTTGATGTAAATAGGCCCATAAAATCTTCATTGGTGAAGAGTGCAAGCCAGTATTTCATTCTCACTTGCTTAATATAGGAATTTTCCTTTGAACAATTTCCATCTTTATCATTGACGGTTAAATTTAAAATGGTATTACTACTATCTTCTTTAAAAGAAGAAAGTATAAAGGGTTTCATTGCTTCATATTCTGCAATTAGTCTTAGCCCTGCTTTGACTTCAAAATTATACTTCTGGACTATTCCTTTTAAAAAGTCTGCATTGACCACTTTACCGCTGTTGTTGACTTTTTCGCGGAATACTTCTTGTTGCCTTAACCCTTCTAGGATTATAGAGGACTGTTCAACTTTTGGAATGTTAACATATATTAGTGCTACCTCGACCATTGTAGAGCGTTCAGAATCAATAAAAGCATTTTGAATATATTCAATTTCAGCGTTATATCCTTCTAATCTGTCAAGTAACTCCTTTCTAATGTTACTGTATGGATTTTTGAGTGTTTCAGAATTGATTAAGCAGACTATCTGACCACCATTTTCTTGCATATATAAAGCATGAATAAGGTGCTTTTCTCCATCGCTAAAAGGAAAATTCGCAATTATAGCATCATATCTCTTGTATGTTTCATATGTAAGATAATCATCATGTACCACTCTATGTCCTTTGCCTTTTAAAATGTGCTGTAAATCCTCATTAACTTCTACTGTATCTATGTCCCATACTGCTTCACGGTTGTAATACGTGCTACGCGAATACTTGAATTTTTCAATAATGGCTTCTACTAATACCCCATTCCCTGCACTCGGCTCTAAAATACTCGACAACATTTTAAAATCTAATTTATCTAACATTTTTCTAATCAGTGTTGAAGGAGTCGGATAAAAATCAGGTATGTTCTTAAACATTATATTCCTCCAAATATTTTATTATAAGGTTTTTGATCTTGCAGAACCTTGTCAAACTGCATAGAATGGCTGCTATAAGCGTTAGAATGTGGGCTTATAGGTATTGATCACTGGTTTAAGTCCCTGTGCTTCATAGTGGTCTAAAATCTCGTCATACTGCTTTTTATCGAAGCTCAAATATTTAGTTTTTGTTATGACAAAATCCTTAGATTCGCTTACTTCATGTAATACACTTTTTGGAAGTTCTAACCATCCGTCATAGACTAATAAAGTACCATGAAAGAACTCATAATACTTTTTGCGCTTACCTTTTGGTGTAAAGGTCAATTTTACAGCATTATCATACTGAGCGTATTTAGTGTACTCTACACTATCAATTGTTATAGTGCTATTAGTCATTCCTCCAAAACTTGAGAAATAAAAGAGGGTAACTTTTTGACCTTGTTTTAGGTCTGCAGTCCTAAATTGCTCCTGAATTCCATCTACTTCCTTAAGCAATCTATACATACAGACTTTTAAGGTTTCCGACTCCTCCGGTATTTGCTGAATGATTTCTTTAGTTAATTTAAAGTTATTTTCCCTTAATTGGCCTTTCATAAGTTCTTTATACTCATTAAATTTTTCATTGCTCCATACGTTTAGCAGGTTGTTGTCTGTTATGACTGATACAGAATAATCTTCAAGGGTTTCGACTTTCTCCTTTAATTCTTGGATTTGTTCATGGTTAACTAATTGCTCTACATTGTCAGATTTTTGAATAGTAACATTTTCAACTAATCCAACATACTTGCTATAGTTATGTCCTTGAGCATCTACAACGAATTTGAGTTCATTGTTATAGTAGATCCCTACTCCGTAAAGATTGAATATGACTGTTTCCCTTTCCTCTTTGGTCAAGTTGTCATAATCTGTCATAGAATTAATTCTTACATCGTCCGTGTAACTGCCACCAGTTTCAGAAAGAAAATCAAAATCGTAAAGCAACATGTTAGAGAAATAGGACAGTGCTTCTTCAGTTTGGAAATGGATTTCTTTTGTGATCTTGACATTTTGCAAATCAAATTCGCCTTTTTCTACTTCCTCTTTATATTGGTCTAAGGTATCATTTTTGTTTAGTTTTGCAAACTGTGAACCAATTACAAAATACTGCTGTTCTCCGGCTAAGTTTGTTATAGAGATATTAGCATTAATAATTTGAACTTGTTCAGCTTCTTTCTTTGCTGACAATTCATAGGAAATTTTGTCTAGTTCTCTTTGTGCTAAATGCTCTTGGTATTGGATTTCTTTCCGTTCCTCTTCCTTGATTTCTGCTAGTGCTTTCTTAGCATCAAAGTCTAACATATCAGATTTTATTTCTGCTGTTTGCTCAGTTTGCTTGTAATGGTAATCAATTGAGGTATGAGAACCATAAAAATTATATGAGCTTCCATAGTCTCCGTATGGATCGTCACAAGTACAATATCGATAAGCTTTGATTAAGTTATCACAGTACAACCTTATTGCTTTTATATATTCGCTTTCTTGCTCATAAGGAGCAGAAACAATATAAAAGGAAATACTGGAATAGTCGCTAGTAATAGAAAATTTACACATAGGGAAACGAGTTCTAACATGTTTTCTCATTTCTGTTGCAATTGCTTTTGTGTCTTGCTTATTGTCAACTTGAATATTCGACCATTGAGTAAGATCCCACAAAGGAAGTATAATATTATTTTTTACTTCTTTCGTGGCCTTAATGACTGGTGCAACGAGGGTTAAGGGTTTAACTTGTGGCTGTTCTGCTCCATTTTCTGCAGTGTGTTTTTGAGCTTCTGCAATGGTCTTTTCAGACTGTTTAGCATACCAACAAACTTTACCACCATGATAACGAAAACCATTGCTTTTTAAGCCATCAATAATGGTCTGTGATGGTTTTCCATCGAAATAGATTTCTACGCCTTTTAGTTTGTCGTTCAAAAGTAATTTAGCCATATGTAACACGCTCCTTAAATTTTATAGAGTCTTAAATACTCTCCATGTCGTAATATTTTATATTTAACATTATATCACGACATAGAGAACAATTAAAGCACTTTTTAATCAAATTTATAAATACTTCTGTCATCCCTTTGAGTCATTACAAAGATTAATTTTGGCCTTTTACCATGCTCCGTTATAATTCTGTTTTCTATGTCCCTAATTTGAAGCATTGAATTTGGTCTGTTCTCATCATCAATTAATACGACAATTTCCTCAAGAATTTCTCCATCTAGATCAAATTTAACTGTTTGAGTTTTTGCCATTTATTGCACTCTCCTTCATAATTGCATCTAGCAGGACTTGTGACCTGTCTTGTGCATTAATTAGAGCGTTTTGTTATACGCTCTAACCACTCTGCAAGGGTTATTTCTGTGATTGCAATATAGAAATAGCTAAACGCAATTGTTCAATTTTCTCCGTATGTTTAGATTTTTCTCCGTTTTCTAGTTGTTCCAATTTTTTTTTAAGACATAAATTGCATAATCCATAATTAACACCCTCCCTTAAAAGTTTGGTTTTAATGTATAACTTTTAACCTTTTTATTTCTGCTGACACCTTACCCTCCATTACATCACCATAATACCAGTCATCCCCACCATAATCTTTTGAACAAATTTTATTACTATATACATTAAATTCTTCAGGCTTTTCTATTACCTGTTGTTCAATTTGTTTCCATGCTTTACTTAATCGTGCAAATTCTGTAGATGGATATAATTCAGATTTGTATATAGCATCGTGCATTCCTGGGTAATCATAGTCAAAACCTCTGTAAACATGTACATACGAAACATATTTTCCGACAAAGGGCAACGTTATAGAATCTAAATAAACGTCACTTCCATCTAAATGAGTATAGTCATATTCTAAACTTTTTGCTAATTCCTCATTTAAGAAAACACAGTTGCCTTTGATAGAATTACCTATTTGTGAACGGATCACGAAAACTGTAACATCATTCATAATTCTTTTTGCCATTATGTACACTCTCCTCTTAATTTTAGTTTACGTCTAAACACTAAGACTATTATACCTCAGTGCTTAGTCTGTACTAAAATTATCTTACAAATGTAATTCGTCTATAACTTCCGAAATTGCAATTTCTCCCCACCTAATGCAGTGGTTTAAAGTAAAATGTTCTTCATGAAGATCATATATGATTTGTTTTACTTCTGGAGACAATTCGCTGTGCAATGTCACTAGTTCACTAAATTTCCTGTGAATTTCATTTAGAATGTTTTTGTCATTGTCATTTGTTCTCATAAGTATACACTCTCCTTAAATTTTAATAGCCTCGAATCAAGGCGAAGTCCTGTTATAATTGTTATATCACTTCGCCCTATTTCCATACAATCAAAATTAGAATTTATTTGGATTAATAATTTTCATGTTCCTTATTGTCAAGTTCATCTTCTAGGTTAAAAACCATAATTCCACTTTCATCCGTGCCATTATCAATTAATTCAGAAACAAAAACCTGCATAGCGTCTTCACCTTCAATAATTTCCCATGTTTTTTCATTGCGATTAGTCCAGCATATCATAAACATAATATACACGCTCCTTCAATCATTATAGGCTAATTGTTATAGATATTTTCCACAATTACCTTCTAAACTCATAACCTTATGATATATATTATATCACTTTTAGCATGAACTTAGAAGGGAATTAAGGCTAATTCCCAAAATAATTATTTTACGATTTGGTAAACTTTGATATCTTTTGAATACTACATGCTTCTCCTATTCTTAATCTATAACCCTTTGTTTTGCTTCGATACATTCTTACTGTAACTTCATTATCAGTAAGTTTACATATTGTCCCTTGATCTCTGCTTATACCTGCAAAAGAATTTTCCATGGAGATTTTTACCTTATCTCCTTCTTTTAGTCCCGTTATATCTTTCCGGCTAAGTGTTGATCTTTTTAAGTCAACTCCTTTGATAATTTCTCCAAACTTTTCTTGTAAAATTGGAATAAATTTTTCAGGAATCCCAACTATACAATAATTCCCAATATGTATATTCCAATTTACTTTTCCATCATAAAAACAATACATTTTATTTTCTTTCATAAACTTAACTATGTTCGCTTGTATCTCCCTTTCTGTTTCATAAATTATTCTGTAAGTGGTTATTCCATTTTCAATAATATCCTTAATAATATTGTTGGTCGTTACTTCTTTGTTATAGATTACTATTAATTCATTGTCCGACAATTTTTCTACTTCAATTCTTAACCACTTGTTTTCTGCCGGAATCACATAATCTAGCATTTCAATTCTGTTCATAATTAGCACGCTCCTTTTAGAGTTTTTACTCTCCAAGGTATTTTAACTTTTGTTATTGCTAAAATACCCTAGACAATACACTCCCCATAAAAACATGATTTTAAAACAATTCATTTGCAATTTGTTCAGCTTCAGCAAGTGACCATATATTATCTTCTAGGATAAATTTACCTTTGCAAACACAAAAGCCATGCGTTCCATTTGTGTTATACTCAATTGAATGGTTATTCACTTGCTTTATTCCCTTATAACCCATTTGACCATTTTTAACTTTGAATACTTCACCCTCACCAATTTGTTGAAACATTTTACCGCCTACGCCCCCGAAGAATTTTACATCTCCTTTGGTTTCGATTGGTTTCATCTTTTCTTCACTCCTTTGAATTTTTCCGACTAGACAAAGGACTTTTTACTTTCCTTTGCCTAATAATAAAACTCTTTGGAGTATTATGCAACGTTATCAATAATATTAAGGATTGCTTGAGCGTCTTTTTGATCTTGGGCTAATGTTTCAGTTTGTTCTGACTGTTCATCTTGATTTTCTTCGCTGAACTCTTCTGAGGTCGCTGTTATAGCAGGTTCAAGGTTTTCAGTTTGTTGAGGTTGCTCCCATTCTTCTTCTTCTTCAACCTCTTCACCTTCTTCAAATGAACTTAGTTTGCTCAACTCTGAATTAATCGCACTCAATCTCATTTCCACACGTTTTAGGTCAATTACTTTATCCTGCAACCCTTCCTTGTACTCCTTTGTTGGAGCCTGAAAGAATTTATAAGCCCATGCAGAAAATTCTTCAACGTCAACATTATTTTTTAATGCTGAATGTGCCGAGTGCATCAACATAACTGTATTAGTCTTATTCAGCCATGTATACCGATAAGTTGAATAATTTTTAACTCTTTTATTCCCTTCTTTTTCATCATCTTTCTTTTTATTTTCAATCCAAATTTCTGTTGCTTGACTAAGGTAATTAGAGACATTTGTCATGTCATCCTCAATTTCTTCAGGCAATCCTAATTCCCTAAATCCATAGATTGACTTGTCAATATTGTCTTTTGATAGCTCAATGGGGCCATTGTTATGTATTAGCGTGATGACTTGAGATAAAATCTCATCTCCGGCGTTCCCCTTTGTTGCTAATGGTGTTAATGCGTGTAAAATCCAATCACTGTCAAGAATTGATTTAAAAAATTTACGTGTATCACTCCCCATTGCTGCTTTGCGAATCTCAGAAGGTTTCAACCCTTTAGCACCAGAGTTCATTTGGACGAATGCCTTTTCTGCATCTTCCTCAGAACAATTATTCATGGTTGTTATTCTGAGTTGATAACCTTTTACGATATCCTGCCATAGTTCAGGAAGTTCTGAGAAAGTTTTTCCTTGGAGCGTTTCATTTGCGTTGAATTGCTCGCCTTCGATAGTAAATTTAGGGAACATAGTTTTACTTACATCAAGTTTGAACCCATTGTTAATGAAAAGATAAATACTAGTAAGTCTCTGCTGCCCATCCACTGTTTTACGAAATTGGCTTTTGTCATCGGCACGATAGACTGTTATTTCAGGAATAGGGTTTTTAAGAAGAACAGTCTGGATTAAGTTTGATGCTCTCCAAGTCTCCCAGACATAACCCCTTTGAGATTCCATAAACTCACGAATGGTTTTTAGTTCTTTGCCTTCAGCTTCCTTTTTTGAGGTTAGAAAATCCTGGAGGTGTTTTCCTACTGTGTAATATTGCTTTTCGATATGCTCTACTAAAGTTCCAATGTCGCGTTTTTCGGTGGTGTAAGTGATTTCTTTTTCTTCGGACATTTTAACCACTCCTTTAAATTCTTAATAATTGATCCTACACTATACGCAAGCTTTTGTTATAACTTATTTCAGCTTGCGTACACTTACAACCAACTTTTAAGAAATATGTGAAAATCTCGGTAGAAAACAGTTTTTAAATTCTTTTGTTTGCCTATTAATGTTATTTTGTATACCTGTTATATCATGAGCAAAATTAAAATTGTCTGCCTTTACAAACTCGTCAAGTCGTAAATTGAATCTTTCCATTGCACATTCTAAGTCCATAATCAATGAAAATCTGTCAAACATAAGTAAATTCATTTCTTCTGCTCTTTTTGCAATCTCTGCAATTTTCTTGAAGTTTTCTTTCTTTGTCATTCAAAACCCTCTCCCTTCAATTTAAAGGATTATATCCTTTTTAAAGATCCCTGTAAACCTTGCTACAAGTACACTTTAAAAAAGACATAATAGATTAAAATGTCTTTTTGATGGGATTTATAAAATAACTCCGATTTGACAAACTTGATAAGTTACTCTTAAATTTTCATGTAGGTTCAAGGCTTCAATCCACATAGTAAAATCAATATCTTTTTCTTGACATTTTTTGATGTTCCTTCTGTATACATTTGATTCATCCTGATTCAAGCATGTTGCCATTTGAGATTCTGCAAATTCCTTAGTGCCGATAGTAGCCTGTTGAATCTCCATTTTACCAGTGTTAAAAACCTTGACAATTGCGTACATGTTCATAATTATTACCTCTTTCATTCTTAAATTTTTACCCAAGGTCTAAACTCAAATTGTCATAAAAGCTCACACCTTGTTTAAAATTTAATCCCTTCAGCCTAAATTACAACAACCTGCATTTTAATTTTGTTATGCAAGTTTAAATGAATTGTTATGATTAAATTGTAATAATGAATAAACTGAAGGGATTTATAGAATGTTTTTGGTTAATTCTCTCTTAAGGGATATGCTTTTGTTAATGCCTACAATTTAATTTTTAGTTAAGAATGTTTTTCAACTTGCAAAGATAATTTTTTAAGCTGTACAAATCAGAAAATTGTATTTTCTTTTCGGAAGCATATTTCGAAATTTTCATAAAAGTATAGGCTGAAATGTCGAAATTGCAGAAACAAATTTGATCGAATTGGTTATAATTTTCTTCGTTCCTAATTATTTCGTCATTAGTATTAAAAATCTTTAATTGAGGAAAATTATTCACAATTTCCTCGAAATGATTTTTAACGACATAATCAGAAGAAATTAAAGCTATCATAATTATCATACTCCTTTTAAGTAGGCACTAACAGGAGCATATCCCTAGAATTTTTTACCCTTTCCTCTATCCTTTATAAATTCTAACATATTTTGTATTCCGTGTATCTCTATTTTCTTTTGGCTGTCAGGTAACATCATTCGTTCCTGGGACGCTGTTAAGAAAATTTTGACATAGAGGAAATATCCCATATGCTAGAATTTAGAAGGGATAGAGAATTAGATAAGATAAAAGAGAGGTTTTAAGACAATTCAGCCTAGCTTAGAACATAGCATTTTGTTATAGATTAATTATGCATTCCTAAATTTGCATGATCCCAACCCAACAACCATGATTTTATATACGGCAATCCTTCGCCAACTTGACAATCCTTTAGGCAATTTTCCAATAATTCTTTGTCCCATGCAGGAATTCGTTTCTTACCATTTTTAAAAGATTGAACTCCTAAAGAATAAGCAATACCGTCAAGTACATCTTTCATAATTCAACAACTCCTTAAATTTTAATTTAATTTGTTGCTATGCTCTAAGCTAAACTAAATTGTCTCTTTATCCCTAACAATTATACTCGTTTCTTGCCTTAATTTCCACTCTCCTTTTAAGATCAAATAAATTATTTTTTCCTTTAAACCGACAATGTATATGTAGATCCCCATTGACCTCCCATTGGGCCAGACTTGATTGTTATAGAATATCCTGCTTTTTCGATTCTGAGTAATAGAGCAAAGAATGATGCTTGATACCTTGAAGAGTAGTTTCTAGCTTTACCTTTGAGCGATTTGAGAGGATTTGTTATAGTAGAATTGGAAATTAGGTCTTTTAGGATTGAATATTGCCAGCTTCCTTTAGCAAGTTTTAGAATAGAATTTTGTTGAGCTTGTGACATTTTTATTTCCCACTTTCTTAATTTTATTTTTTAAGAGAGCAGAAATTAAGACAAGAATTTACAAGTTTTTTGTAAGGGATAAGTTAATCGGTTCAACCTTTTTCCTTTTTAAACTGTTCGCGTCAATGCAAACTAATTTTAAAAGTTTTATCAGTTAAACTTTGATCTATCCTATCATCGAAACCCACTATCCACCTATCTGGCCCACAAAACTGAATGAAGAGAATTTTCGTCTACTAAACTCGTGTAGCTGGCTCTTATTAGGAGCAAAGTCAAAAACAGGAGTTTTTCGGCTAAATCTTACATGGTTTATTATGGCGATACATGAGGGATGCTTCTAAGGATATGCTTTTCTGGAGTATGTAGGGCTGAGGTTAAATGTCTGTGATTAGCAAACCTCCTTTTGACTGTTTTTGTTCTTGATACCATTTTAAACTATTCTGAGCTAAAGTCAATAGGTTTGAAAAAATTATTTTTGGATTTAGGACTGACTAAGAAAAAACTGAGGTAAGAGGTTTTATGTCTGCTCTTGTTTGTGTGCTTCTCTATGTACCTATTTTAATACTTTAGGCATTATATAGCGAATTCCATTTTAGTCCGTTTTAACCTGTTTACAGTAATTTATATGGCATTATCTATAGATATCTATCGCTTACGTGGAAATGCTAATTATTTTAATATTATTTTTGGATTTGTATGGGATTTTAACACTATATTTTAGGCAGATAGGCCAGAATCAATTTTAAGACGCTGTGATAATGTTTTAAGCGTTTGTGATCTATCTCTGGTGTGATTGTATATCGGCACTGTTTTAAATCGCTTGTGACAGTGTTTTTGTGGCAGGTATTTTATGTGAATAGAGTTAAAAATGTTAAATTATGATAGATCCGGTTGAATAATTGACAATAATAATAAAATTGAGCAACAAAAAAGACTAGAGTTTTTTTATACTCTAGTCTACGCCAGATAAGATGTTTATTATAGATAGTTTTGATTAATCCGGCTCAACATATCGTAGTAATGTTGGCTTTTTTGCTCAAATTCGAAATACTCTTTTCCAGCTTCCATGTAAAACTTTTGAGTTTTTTGGTTGTATCCGTAGGTAACGCCGGACACCTCATATTCGGCATTCTCACTTTTCATTTTTTGCGAATAAATCATTTTTATAAATCCCCTTTCGATTTGCGCTTATTTAATTTAATTAATTATAGCAAAATATAGGATTAAAGTCTATAGATTATAGATAATTATTTTATGTTTTATATTCCGGCATCAATGATAATGTGATTATCACGATCATGTAATACTGTCGCGGTGGAATTGTAATAAATCCACCTTGAACATATTAATGGTGAAAAATATGGGTGTATTGTGCTTATTTTGATTCTGAGACGTTTAAATTGATGCTAGGTAAGATTATAAAGGGTAATGCAATCTGAGGGTAAGAAGGGCTGTTTTTGTGGGAGGGAATTTAGTTTGTGAGGGATTGAAAGGGGAAAATGAGTTGATCCGGCTGAATGAGCATAGAAAAAGACTAGAATTTTATTTCTAGTCTAAGTTATCATAACCAGTATAACCTCTTAAATTTATAAAATCCATTAAGTGTTTGTACTCTGTTTTAGTTAACTCTTTTCTGGTTATTTCATCTAAGCTCTTACCATATTTACTACATACTGCATACATTCGGGATATTATTTTTTCTTCATTAACCTTCTTCTTATCTACCTTTTTATGTATAGATAGAGAATTCATGTATTGGTATTGTCCTGGATCGAATTCAGCCAATTTTCATAACCTCCAATATTTAAATTACGCTATGCTCCCATTTAATTAATTCCACTTTATTTCCAAAATGTTTCCATTCTTGCATAATCTCATTAGCCCATTCTTCAGCATATTTTAGTGCTGCTTTTGATGTCTTTTTAGTTATCGGGCAATAACTAGACTTTTGAGTATTCACAAATAAAACAGGAACAAAAGATTTAATATTTTTTTTGACTTACGCCATATTTTATTAAGCAATCCATTTTAATTCAACTCCTTAATATTTATTTCTAGATACATAATACCACGACAAATATACAAACGCAAACAGTAATTATATTATGTTTTAAGGAGCAGAAAGGCACTTTTAAGGCACTGGAATATGATTAAGGTTAATTAGTATTAGACAAAAAAAAAAGACTCCTAAGAGTCTTTAATTTATTGTACCTATGTATTGATCAAAATATCCCTGTGCTTTATTTATTGCTTCTTTGTCGTTCGGTGCATCAAAAATAGTTGTACTCGATTCTCTCCCTTCTCGAATGGTAGAATAATGATATTGATTAAGGTAATAAGGACTACTAGACAATGTTGCAGTAATACCTTCATGCTGAAAGTATTTTCTAAATTGCTTCATGTTCCAATTGATAAGGTTATAAAGGTTTTCTTCCGCTTCTTGTTTGGTGGCTCCGACTGCTTCAATTCCAAAAAGAGAAGAAATGAATTTTTTATAATTTTGGGATAATTTATTAGTCTGTTTAATGGTTACTGGTTTAAACATGCTGTACCACTCCTTAAAATTATTTAAGGAAGGTTTTACCCTTCCTTTTTGCTTTATACTGGATTGCAGGAAATTATTTTATAGTCACTGCCACCAAGCGCACCTTTGATAACTTTGCCAACTTCGAATTTTACTGATGTAATTCCAGTATGGGTTAATCCCTTTAAGATCCCCTTAGTGAATAATTTAGTTACTTCATATTTCATTAAAATACGCTCCCTTCGATTCTGAAATTTGATATTAATGAATTATAGCATAGAAGATATAAAATGGTCAACTAGAATATTTATATCTAAATTTTATACAAAACAGAAAACCCTGTACCCTTGCTATAAGCCAATTTCAAAAGCTCAAACAACCGATAAAAATGGATTTTTAAAGGGTTGGAGAGAAGGGATAAACAAAAGAAAAAAGAGCTATTTGTTAGCTCTTAGTTTGGAATATATATTGCTTTTCCAGTTTTGCCCTTAGATCCTGTATAGGTTGTTTATATTCTGCTTCTTGGTACATATTTTCTACGTCCTTCAGGTAGTCAATAATGTCCTTTGCTTCTTTTTTTGGATAGCTCATAATTTACCATTGTCAACACTCCTTTTACAGGTTCCTAGAATGGCATACTTGGATTTAATCCGGCGCATATCATTATTTGATCTATTCCTAATTCAATTGTTGGCGCATCGCAGAATTTTAAAAAATCTTGAATTGTAAAACCATTATGCTTGAAGTTTGAAAAGTTTGTGCGCTCCTTGTTTATAATTACCAATCTAATTAAATTTAAAGCATCTTTTTTCATAGTATCTACCGCCTTTCAACTCTCGAAAATTAATCATAATGTATTCTATCATAAAATTTACGAAAATATAACCCACGTATAAAAATTATTTTTATACGCAACAGATTTTAAGATAAAAAGAAAAAAGACCATTGTTGGTCTTTTAGAATCTTATGCAGGTATTAAGTATATCTCCTCATTGTTTCCTTTTTCATCTAGAACATTTAGTTCATAGTTCTGAACTTTACCATTTTTATAATTGGCGTAAAATATTGCAGGTTTTCCATAATGTTTTTTAACTGAGATACAAGGGATTTTATAACCCTTTTCAATTGCACATTGTAACATGTCGTCACTTAAGTAATTTACAGCCAATTTTTTTAAATTAATAATTTTTTCCATTATGTAAAAAACCTTCTTTCGAATAATTTATTTCTTGATACTTATATTACGCTTATTCGTTCCATATGTCAACTAATAAATAAAATAATCTCATACCTATAAAATGGGCATTTGGAAGTATTGCAATGTGAATAATTGGCCTAAAATATGTTCTGCTGCACGATGCAAAAAATAGTAAAAGAAAAAGAATCTCATTTCTGAGATTCTTTAAAAATAATATACCGCTTTATTCGTTAGGTAATTCTCTGATAATTTTCCCTAGTTTTCTGAGACAATCAGGGCATAATTGAATTCCTATCGTGTGGCCTCCTTCGTCATATAGACCAACTGATAATGTTTGTTTTGCGTCTGCTACATTGCATGAGTTACAACTACGTGGAAAATGAGATTCTTCAATTCTAATCATTTTCTTAACCCCTTTCAATTTTTAATCCCTTAGTGGTAGTATACACTAATTCAGAACAAAATAGAAGTGGTTAAATAAAATTATTTTACACTTTATATTATCCTTTCAAACAAGAGTTTGAAAGTATTTCAGAATGTAACCAGAAGCACAGAATAGGGGATCTAAGCGGTTAGGATAGATAACTGGTATGATGTTAGGCAAAAAGAAAAAGACTATTTAAAGTCTCTTAAATGGAATAATATTATTTATTTTTGTATCTATTCTAGCCCCTGCTGCCAATCTAATGTATGACGATCACAAGCAAAATCAGAATAAGTATTACCTGTTGCTACACTAGTTCGCGTGATGATCTTTATAGCAGGATTTCCGCACCAATTACAGCTATGAAATTGTGGTCTATTTGATTTGCTATAGGTTAGCACATAATCTTCAATTTTTACATTCTCCCAGTTTTTCATTTTTATTTATTCCTCCTTAAAATAATTAAGAATAAGAAGAGAACTATTTCTAGCTCTCTAATACTTTTATAAATCCTAATTCCACAAGTGCTTTATTGTTTTCTGCGTTGTTTTGTCGTGTTAGATATTCATTATCTTTGCAAAAACAAGCTGTATTTTCTAAATAACTTATTCTAGGTCGAGGCGTATGCATAGGAGAGTAATTAAGGTTTATATAAGCATTGTTTGCGGTTTCGATGCTAGAATGTTTTTGCATTGATCCAAAAGACTTTAATAACCATTTGTAGTCTTCAGCTTGTTTTCTAGCTTTTGACATGTATTCTTCAGCCATCTTTTTTATTGTCCCTGCTTTGATCCCTAGTTCCTTCATAGCTGAATTTTTACCAAAAGGAAGTATTTGACCATCTTTTAAGATCCAATAAATATGTACAATGGTTCTACCGGACAATTGGGATTTTTCTGCTTGACTCCAATCTGATACTTTAGCAGGAACTAAACCGCCATCATAAGCAGAAAATTTTTCTCCTTTTTCAGTTTTCCACTCGTAACCAACTAATTTGGAACCTGACATGGTGTGAACCTCCTTAAGTAAATAAAATTTATTTATTAATATAATAATAAGGGATAGAGTAAAATATGTCAAGGCAAAAAGAAAAGAAGCTCTTTTAAGCTCCTTAGTAATTTTCTGCATATTCTATAGCTTTATTTAGATCCGTGAAGGATTTTATACAATTGCATAAATTATCCATATCCACAAAATCAACTTGAAAGTTTTCTCTATCCCAAGAATAGACTATTATCCGGCCATCTCTAACATATTTAGAAAAATAAGTTTTAGCTTTCATATGTAATTACCTGCCTTTCAAATTTTAATATATTTGATATTTATATATTAATCTATATCTGAGGGAATTACAATAGCAAAACATAAATATTATTTTAGCATTGTTTATGGCCTTATTAATGCTTTAGTGGTGTATTTGTATTAGATAGGATTTGTGAGGGATTAGATGGCATCGTGGAAGGTCTGGAAGGATTATATAGAGATAAGATAAGGAGTAGAGACAAAAGAAAAGAGAAGCTTTTAGTTTGCTTCTCTTAAATCCCTTATGATATTATTGCTATTCTCTCATTGTCTGACCTTCTGCTTACCCAAATATGATTGTCACCTTTGCCAATGTGATGTTCTCGAAAATTACAACTTTTAACTTCTTCCCATAAGTCTTCAATTTTTGTGTCACTGTAAAGAGCAATAGTCCGTTTAAAAGCCTCTACTATTTCAATATCCCTGTCGGTTGCGTTGCTTTCAGTTTTAATTTCTAACATTTGCAATTCCTCCAATAATTTATTTATGTAACTAATAAGTAAGATTATAATTGATAATAAGCACAATGTCAAACTATTTTATTTTGTGCTTTAAGGCTCGTAGATAGGGATCTAAGAGGTTAGGTATAAGATAGATGGAATTAGTATTAAGCAAAGAAAAAGAAGCTGTAAAGCTTCTTTAATGTGTTTATGCGTTTATCAATTCTCTATCTATATTCATCGTGTTACCAGGCTGAACACTAGATTCATAATAATTTTGACCGCATTTGTAAAATTCAATTTTAGGTTCTGCAATCCAGTCAAGCCATTTCTTTGCACTTGAATATTCCAATTGACTTAATACGTATTTTCTAGCCTGTTTCAGTGCTTCTGCTTCAGTTTTCCCTGCAAATGTTTTTTCGAATTTGTCTCCTATGTCAAGTCTATATACAGTACCTTCAGGCCAATCTTTTTGAGTATAATAATGGCCCATGCCTTCGTGATAACAGACTTTTTTATATTTGAGCTGGTCTAATGTTTCTACAAGATCAACAGGATTTAAGTGTTCTAAGGAGTTTCTACCAGACTTTTCTAGGATTGAAACAATTGCTTTGCAGATAACTAAACTATAACATTCGTTGCCATAAGTATTGATTGTGGTGCTATAACCCCATGTTGTGTCAGTGCTTTTTGTTTCTGCTCCGATAGATATTTGTTCACTGGAATAACCATCTTTTGACAAGTCAGGAAGGATAGTGATGGATAAATATTCTCTGCCTCCGGTGCTGGAACGTTTTGTTGCATATGCTTTCATATTTGATTCGCTCCTTTAGATTTTATTTATGTATTATGTATTAATAAGATTATAGCAAAAAGAGAACTATATTGCAAGTTCTCTTAGATATTTTATTTTTAAATTTAATCCTCCAATAATCCAAGGTCAATTATTTTATCATCAGTGATAATTTCTGGTGTATTGTTGCTATCTACTGAGCATTCAAACCATTGATTTGTAACATTGTCTGTTGTGAGGATTATAAAGGTATCGCCATTTTCATTTTGGATAGTTGTATGATAGGTCGAATCTGATGGATTATAGATAGATTGTGTGGCTAGTGCTATCATTGTGTAGGAGTAGTCAGAGTTTGGTTGGATTGAAGGATTTGCTGAAGTTGTGATGATAGAGGATGTTAAGAGAGTTAGGGAAAGGGTTAGAGTTAGGATTAATTTTTTCATGAGGGTGTACCTTCTTTCTTAATTTAGATTTTAACCTTCTTGCATCATTTTTGCAATTTTCTTTTCCATGTACTCATGATATTTTTTAGGTAAAGTAACATGAGATAATAACTCATTAGTTAAATTAGTATGCTTTTTAGTGTGATTCCATACTTGAGTATGAGCTAATTCATGACAGATAACATGTTCTAAGGTTTCGCCTTCGCAGAGTTCCCAAGTGCTTATTTTGCTATCTAAAACAAAATATTTATAGCATTCTCCCACAAAAAATTCATCAATGTTTATGCGATATTGCCCAAATTCATTTTGCCAACATATTCCTATTGCCTGATTTTTTGTTTTCTTGGGTAATTCTTTAATAGAATCAAAATCAATCATCGTGATACTGATATCCATTGTGCATTCAATTTCAGAGAGAACTTTTTGCACTGTAGAATCGAAATATTCTTGAACGGATTGAATAGATTGTGTGGTCATTGGTTAAGCCTCCTTTAGATTGATATGTATTTGATTTACTTCTATAGTATAGCAAAATAAATTTATATTTGCAAATATTATTTCTTGTCTCAATTGTTTAGATTTATTATAAGAAAAGAAAATTATTAGAAGTATAAATTTGTATTTCGACGCGATAGCTAGAAATGCAACATACGTTCCTAAATCACTGTATTTATTGAGGAATTGAAAAACGACCAATTCAAAGTTATAACTATAATAACCAATGACCATAATTGCATTGTCCTTTTATATTACACTTTGAATTGGTCGTTTTTATTTTGCGTTTCAATCAGGTAATTTAATTAGATAGTCACATAATTCCATTTGTATTTCTGGAAAATCATCTCTTAATTTAAATCCTGTGAATTGTCCTTCTGTATATCTTCCAATAGTTGGTCTTTCATTTAAAATAAAATCCATTAATTTTTCGTCATAATCTTTAATTTGTTTGTGATATACATTCCAAGTGTTAACATTAATAGTATCTACTACTTTTATATTTAACTCCTTTTTATGTCTTTTTAATTCTATTATGGATAATTCATTCAATACATCTTCTTTAGTGAATATTAATTCTATTTGCTTGTAAGTGTATTCTATATTATGCTCAGTCTTTAATATCTTATTTGATCTTCTATAGAACTCTTCTGTTTTAAACTTAAATATAACTTGCATCATAGAATTTAGATTCATATCTAACAATACTTTATATTTTGCACTTGCTACAATTGCTTTTTCCTCTATAGTAGCCTCAGTGTGAACCTCTATATTATTAGAATTTAATCTAACAATTGTAATAATTTCCTCAAAGGTTATTAAAAATCTTCTCTTTAAACTATTAAGAGAATCAAATAGAATTCTAGTTAAACTATTATTGGCTCTCATAAAGAAATGATTAATATAGAATTTGTTCATTCCATCTTGTTTCAGGAGAATCTTTTTTGATTCTTCTTTATGCAAATATCTATTATTAACCATTCCTAAAGCTTCTAATAATCTATCTTTTGTGAGTAGTATTCTATGTCCCTCTATTTCAGATAACAAATTAAGGGTTAAAAATTTAATATGATCTACATATTTACTGTGAGTGCCAATAATTCTTAAATCCTCTTTGTCTAAGGGTTCGAGGAATATCTCATTTATGGTTATCTTTTGACCTTGTTTTGTGTATGTACAATATCTTTCTAATTCCTTAAATTGTGCTTTCTTTGAGTTGGTAGAAGTCATTGGTTTAATGCCTAAAAATAAGCATAGTTCTTTATAATTTTTAAAAGTCATTCCTTCAGACAATTTAGATATTTTCATTTTGTTTTGCTCCTTCTTATATTAAATTTAATTCCTTTAATAGTTTTAATGTGCTTTTATGATCTTCTGCTTTTACTTTAATACTAATGTTTTTATATCTTTGTTTTGGTTCTGTATAACTCCATGCACTTTTACTATTGATTACATTCCATTCGGCATTATTTTTATATTCTTCAATATATCTATTTTCAATCTTTCTTATTTCCGGTTCTGTTAGTCCTTCACATATCTCAATAATATCAAATGTTGCACCATCTTGTAACATTTGATAAGTAAAAGGAACGCTATTACAATTGATATTATTATGAGATAAAAACCTATGCCTAAAACCCACTATTGTAGATCCTATGTAAATATCATTATTAAGTATTATTTTGTATACTCCAATTTTATTTTCATCTTCTTTAGATATTAAGAATGCAGGAAAATCTTTTCTATTATGTCCTCCTCCTTGATTACTTTCTCTACCATCTATTTTGTCTAATAAAATATCATATATTTCATCAATAATAAATTTATTCCCCTCTTTGTGATATTTTAAATATCTACTCATTTCTTTTAACTGCGCTATTTTAGATGAGCCGCCATCAGTAATATTTATATGTAATAACTTACATAGTTTTCTATAATTAGGTATTACTTGACCCACTTTTAGACTATTAATATTCAATTGTTTTACTCCTTTTTATTTTATATTTATTTGTAATGGCCTAATGATAATAGATAGAATAAATATAGTTACGTGCTACCAGTGCTATGTATTAGTATTACTTGTATTATTAGTATGGTTCGCTCAACTCCTTTCTTTATAAATTTTATTTTGTATAATTAGGTAAAATTAATTATAGCATGAGGGATTATTTATGTCAATGATTTATTTTAGGGTTTGTTTTTGGTGTGATCGGGAAAATTAGAATTGATAAGGATAGTTGATAATTATTAGGGTTATAGGATTTGGGATTGTTTAGAATATGATTTGATATGCGCTAGGATTGGTTGTAAGAGGGTTTGTGTGGATGGGTGTGGGATTATAAGGGGAATAGAAAAGAGACTCGTTAGAGCCTCTAAGTGATTTTATTTTGTGGTTTATTTAATATAAATCTTTATTGTTTTTGTATTCTTCACACAAACCATTAATAAGTATATCATCATTAGATAAGTTTACTACAATATTAGATATATAATGATTAATCATAGTTTTGATTTTAGTTTTATGTGGCATTATCCCTTGTTTTTCGAGTTTACCAATAATATCTTTTTGGATACCTTCAATCAATTCAATAATATTCTTTTCGTTAATGTATCCCATTTTTTAATTACCCCTCTTATTTAATATTTTAGAATCTTTTTGTTTTCAATTTCATTTAACATATTATTGATTCTATTGATAATAATATTAGCTTTAATCTGATCATTATTAATATATATTTCTATTTCCCAATCTTCCAACCATTTTTTAATACTTATTAATTTAATTAATACTAATTCCTTTTCGGTTTTACTTCTGTATTTATGTTTCTTAATTTTATTGATTCTGGTGTCAATTTCTTGTAACATTCTATTACTCCTTTCAATTAAAGAATAAAATAGGACTATTTCTAGTCCTTAATTTCTGTCATTTCTTGCATAATTTTTACAATTAATTTAATGTTAAATTGTGATTCTCTAATCAGTCTATTTTTTGCGATATGTTCGAGTATTCCCTGCATGGTGTTTTCTGATCCCTCCCTTTGTGATCTTCTGATTATTTTCAGAATTTCTAGTGTGGATAATTCAGCCATTTTTTGAGTCCTCCTTATTTAATTTTATAGGTAGTATATGTAATTTGATCAAATTCACCGGATTTAGTATTATTTAAAGTCCCTGGAACATCAAAGGTATTTTTATAAGATTCAATATGATTATTTAAGATTAACCAATTAATAGATTTTTTAATTTCGTGTGATTCGATAAAGGATAAATGTTTTGATATAGTTTTGACGCTAGGATAATTCTGTACAAATCTTCGAATATAACGATATACTGCACGATTAACATTTTTCTCTTGATTAAATTTTTCTTTAATTTCGGCAATTCCTTGGAGTGTATTTTTCCTTCCAATTTCGGCTAGTGCTGAATATTGCGTACGTGCCATATTTTCACCCACTTTGATTTTAAATACTGCTGAATTATCCTAATTTATAACCAATGGGTATTCCCTAAGTTATTTCCCATTCTACTCCTGTCGGTCAGTCCGTTCTGATTTCTCAGCGTCTTTTCCCTGTAGCAAGTAGCAAGTTGTTTTCAGCAATATTCAATTCCTAATTACTATTATACGCTTATCTATGGTAATGTCAAGAAAATATTTTATTTCTTAATTTTAAACAAAAAAGAAAAATAAGATACTAATTAAAGTATCTTATTTTTCTTTTTAATGATTTTAACGTGCTGCTTCAGCAATAACCGGAATGTTGTCTAGTTTAATTTGTTCAGCTAGTTCTATTAGATGCTTCATGCTGAATCTGTTAGATTCTTCTAATTCAGTCTCTTTAACATTGTTTGCTATGCTCCAGGAGTTTGAAGGATCAATTTTGTGGGAATAAGTTTCTAGAGAATAATATCCAGTTCCATTATATCGTTTAAAGTATTTTACATTGGTATAGAATCTTTCTGATTCTGTTTCGTGGGTTAGTTTGATTAAGTGAGGGTATTCGTGGTCGTATGATGGATTATACATGTAGTTTGCTAAGTCGATGCGGAAACCGTTTGTGGTTTGGATTTGGGATAATTTTTTGAGATTTGTTGGTTTTAGGTTTCTTGCCATTGGGGTACACTTCCTTTTTTATTTATTTTATTTTTGGGTTTGGTTTATGTAATTGGTTTGAGTCGGTGAGTGAAATGATTTACTATCTATAAGTATAATCAGATTTTAGGTTATGTCAAGAGAATTTTATATTGTGGTTTAGGAATGACAAAAGAAAAAAGAACCCTTTCGAGTTCTTATCTTAATACTTCTCTTACATATTCTTGATATAGTTCGGTGCTATCTGACCAATGAGCTTCTTTAATTTCCTGTATTTCCTTATCTGTTAGTATTGCCAAGATTCTCATCCCATTGTCTTTTAGATCCTGTTTGAATTCACCTTTAGTTCTATATTCTCTAGTCATATGCTTTACATTGCCATTCCTAGAGAATTTGTAAATTGCTGTAAGGTTTTTCATATGTAAGCAACTCCTTCAATGTTTTATCTGATGTATTTATTTTAACATTTATAGAGGGTTATGTCTAGTGGGTTAATGAGGTATTTGGAGGTTTATTAGGATTTGTTGGAATTATTGCTTCCTATTATATAGGGTTAAAAATAGTGCATGTAAAGCTTACTGTATTTGGTTTAGAGGCTCCAGAATGGTCTGTATTGAGTTGGAATGTAATAGTGGTAAGATTGTAGCATAGCAGTATGAATGATGGATAATCGGAATGAGTGTAGAACATTGTGGATAGTTTCAATTGTTCCACGTAGAACATTATATTTGTATTTGTGAAACATGGAATAGCATTGTGGATTATAGTTGGACTTATTTGTTGTTAGTATGGGTATATTTTGAATGTGATCATTGTGATCATGTAATGTGATTAGTGATTGTATAATGATGTAATGATGATAGTGTGGAGATATTAAGATATAATGTGGTCAAGTGACTGTATTTAATAATCATTTGATTAGATTTTAATGGTACTAAATATAGTACTAAATATAGTCTTGTTTATGTGTATATGCACTTATAAATACTTCAACGAATTCGCCTATGTTATGCAAAACGATATTGATGCGTATTCAATGCGTATAACAAATAATCAGCATCAAGGCCCAACAATTTGATCATTCATTCCCCTTTCAGCCGATCAAATTAATTCGACATTATCGTTACCGAGTGCAGCCGATTCAACCCCAGGACATTACCATTTTCTAATTCTCCTATCATTTCCTCTCTAAATTTGCCCTTCTAAGCTCTCCAAACATCCCGACCGACACATTATAACCCTAATTATTCATCGAATGTAACACATCCCTCTTTTGTTACATTCAGATAATTGCAGGATTCAAGCTATAGGCGGTTTGTAGGGTTTATATGTTAGGCCGGATTGATTTGTTGGAGTTGGTCATAAGTAAAGACTATAGACAAAAGGATTGTTAGTATTCACTTTCAATTTCCATGCCAACATGGGGCGTGGGATTACAAATATACAACTTTTTATTTCGACAGGATTCGACACAGTACATCAACAAACACACAAAACCCAAGCTACGACTGCGATACAGGGTTTTCATAAAATAATTCTAAATAATTTCCTCCAAATCTAAAATAAAACTCTAAATCACACTTCCACAAATTTGTCAATACTAATTCTCCCTCAATCAAAAATAAATTCCATAAAATCCAAAATCAATTCCAAAATCCCCTTCGTATTTTCTTCGCAAAAACATAATCAACACAACAATTTCCAACCATCTAATCATTATAATCTCATTCACAAATCAACACAAAAGTCAAATAAATCTCACCAAAATACCAATAAACTCCACTATAACAACATTTCTCTATCATAAACATTTCCCCAATAATCATCTCTAAATCATAATCAAAAACATCACTTGTGAAAAATCTATTTCAATCCAATCGAACAAATTCCAAAAACAATAATTACAATAAATGCATCTATAAAAATTAAAACATCCATTAATATAATCCTCTCATAATCCCTACTCTAGCAACACTTTCATCTATTATATCATATCCCTTCTATATACGGGGGCATATCTTTACATTAAGATGCGATACAATTATCACCCATATACGACTCTCTAAAATTTGGTGAAAGTATTTTTGTGATGTTTATTATTTGGATCTTGAGAAAATTAAATTTTGCATAATTTTAATCTCAACAATTTCATCTAATAAATAATAAAATAATTATTTGACATACATTACATAATATGTTACAATTATCACAGAGGTACAAATCCAATAAAAAATCAGTACTTAGAAAGGAGTAACCACTATGAATAAACAAAACAATCTCAACCAATTCTCTAACTACAGTTCACAACTAAAATCAATATCCAATCTCTATTCCATTGCTCAAGATTTTGATTACATCCTAAATAACATTTTCTGTACATATTCATTCCCTAAAGGAAAAACAAAATGAAGAGAAATCAGTTTAACAATTCCTGAACCATTCAGAAGAAAAATATATACAGAAATATATCATGTAGAATTAGGTCATGGAATTGATCAAGCTAGATTAGCAGTTAAAGATGAGATGGAAAAGTACATGAAGTATTTGATTGGTAATAATAAATAATTCTACTAACAACACAGTATTAAGTATTTTTAACGTGGGATTTGCTCCTCACGTTAATAGGAATGAAAAATTCTTTTACAAATATAAAAATAAATATTTGCATTGTCTTGGTTAATATGGTATACTTAGTAAGAGGGGAGAAATTATGAAAGGAGGAAATGTATTGATAATTCTATTATAATGGAAAATACAGATTGATATATCTGGTTTTACATAAGTGCAAAAATAAATATTCTGCGTAGCATAAAATTAAAATTGAGTTGAACAATGTGAAACACTATTTTAATTTTCGTTCTTTGCTCCCAATAAACAATATTAAAGGATGTGAAAATAATTATTGAATAAAAACAACATAGAATTTAATAAATCATATAAATATAAGGAGTTTTGCGAGGTGCTATCTATAGAACAAAAGAATAATACAAGAGCAAAACAATCACAACTAAAAGAATTAGAATGTCTAATGAATATTCATAAAAATAAAACACTATATACTGTAAGTGAGATATATGAGATTCCATTAGAAAAAGTAGATGGTAGGAAAAATAAGTCTGGAGGTGGTAACGCAAAAGATTATCCTCAATATAAAGTAAATAGAAAATATGATAAAAATAAAGGAGTATATTCAATAACACTATTCAATGATATCTATATAGGATCTACTACATATGGATTCAGACCTAGATTTCAACAACATATTAGTAAAGATAATAAACTTCCTACTTTAAATATGCTAAAAAACAATGCTACATATCAAATATTATGGATTGCTAATGATGAGTCTGAACAACAAATAAGAACAATAGAAAATGAATATATAGACTATTACAAAAATCAAGATGATTGGAATATTGTAAATTCTAGAGATGCATGGAGTTATACGGTTCCAAAACAAAAGTATAAAACTATTAAGATAATAGTTAAAGAAGAAGATTATGAAAATACAATAAATTTTATGAAGCAAAATAATATTGAACTAAAAATTTAAATAATGAGTAAACAATTATCATTTTGCTTTAGCAAATGAATATATCTCTTTATTATATTTTTCTCTTTATTCTTCTTTATTTATTTATACTTATATCTATCTTTATTCACTGTGATTTACATTTAAAATACCTTATACTTTACAAGGACTGCCTCACGCTCTGGCGTAAACATTACGTGTATTGCCTCACGGTTTTGCGTAAAGATTACAAGGTGCTATGTAATGTGTACGGTATTTCGTGAGGCAGTCACCTATGTAATCTAAGTACAATTTTGCGTACATATTACATAGGTACATAATAAAATATCAATAAAGGTGGTAGATTTTGAAATGAAATTTGATAAAGAATATGCTACTCAATGGAGCGTAGAGGTAGACTATTTATCTACTAAAGGTATTAAACCAATATTCATTAAAAAAGACAATATAATTAGAACCTATAAATTTACAAAGACAGAAGAATTATTCACAGCTTTGACTGAATTCTACAATACTCTTAAACAATAAAATTAAATTAAATATGATTGAGGAGATTGATTAAATTATGAATGATGATCCAAAAGGAAATTATATTATGTTGCCTAATACTATTTATGATGATTTAAGTATTTCTAATGAAGAAGTTACAGTATTCGTGTTAATGTATAAACATTATCAATTAAGTAAATCAATTGGACTATGTTCAATTCAAGCAATCGCAAGTATGATGAAAATCGATACATCTAATAATAGAGGTATGGTCTTAAAAATAAAGGAATCTATAAAAGGTTTGACTGATAAGAATTATATAATTAAATTTTATGATTTAAGTGATGAAGAGATAACTTTTAAAGAGGCAACATCAAGTAAAGATTCATTATTTCAGATTGAATTAATCAGACCACCAGCGGATCATTTTTTTAAACTTTATGATAAAGATATAATACATATATTTAATCAATTACATGGTGAAAACATTAGCAAGTTTAATATCATAAGATATTTTATTGCATGTAAAAGAGTTTCACATAATGATAGTTATTTTGGATATTTAACTCAAGGTAAGTTAAAGAAGTTAATTACAGATTCAAGAACCATTCAGAGATATAATAAGATATTGCAAGATGATTTGCATCTGATTAGATACAATAATAGTTATCTTACGCCAGATAAGCACTATTGCACAACATTTATAGGTAATTGGGACGATGAGGTTAATTTTAATTACCAACTACAGATAGAGATTAGTGCTAAAGGGTTGATACATACAGATAAAGTAAAATCTAATATAAAAAGGAGCGTTAAGCAAAAAATAAATACTCTTTCAAATGATAAAGATATTAAGATTAAAGAATTGGAGGAAAAACTTAAACAATATGAAGAATTGCAATACAAAGAGAAAGAATTAGTTAAAGAAAATGATTTTGTGGAACCAACATCTAAAGGAGTAGGGCTACAGAACAGAAAACCACTACCTATACCAAAAATATATGATTATGAACCTGATATATTTGAAGATCCATTTGAGGATGAAAATGATAATTACTGGAATATTGAACTAACAATTGAAGAACAAAAAGCCATGCAAGAAATAGAAGAATTAAATCGCGCACAAATACCTATTGATGTTTTGCAACAGATAGAGAATGAATTAAATGAAAGAAATAATAGAGAAGAGGAATAAATTAAATGAAAAAAGCATTAGATCAGAATAATAAAATGGTAGATATTATAGAGTCAACATCTGAAAATACATATCACTGCTCAGTATGTGGAGAGAATCTTACAAGAAAATTTGGTGCTCAAAAACAATATTATGCTCACCCCAAAGGACTGGGTGAAGAATGCGAACTGAAGATGAAATTGATATTAAAAGAAGAGAGTTTAATATTACAAGAATCTGAATTTAATATATTATCTGATGAATTTTATAACAAACAATTTGATAATATCACTATTGAAATGTCTGATTATATATCTGATGATGGATATGCCCTTACAAAAGAGCAAAAAGATATTATAAATTCTACTGAGGATAGGATAAAAATATCAGCTCTTAGTGGTTCAGCCAAGACCTCAACTCTTTATTACTATGCCAAGGAACGTCCATTTAATAAAATACTATATTTGGTGTATAACAAGGCAATGAAGGATGAATGTCTTAAAACCTTCG